>Ga0308411_10000395_pt1 | contig 28279 bp, 31 predicted proteins | sample HotsprottomLayer_2_FD_203530 | JGI IMG/M metagenome (GOLD analysis project Ga0308411, IMG submission 203530) | Hot spring phototrophic mat microbial communities from Octopus Spring, Yellowstone National Park, Wyoming, United States -... | ecosystem: Environmental > Aquatic > Thermal springs >... | reverse complement strand
AGTAAAATTGGATTGGGCGCTTGGACAATTTTTAGCATAAAGATATTATAAAAAGTCAAAACTCAAAAGTCAAAAGTCAAAACCAAGTCAGACTTGATTAACAATCAAAACTAATCAAAAATCAAAAGTCAAAAAAATAAAATTAACCTAAATTTTCTAATTGACCTAATTTCTAATTGATAATAAAAAAAATCTCATTCTTTACCTTGTAAATCGGAGGGTGGGTTTTTTTAGGAATCTATAAAATTGTATTGTCAAAATTATATAGATTCCTGCTTACGCAGGAATGGCATAAGATACAACTTTTACACAATTTTTACAAAATGTTTACACAACGTTTACACTAATTTTTACTCTCCCAATCTCCATTAATCTCTACTTATCTCTACTTATCTCCATTTATCTCTATTTATCTCTATAAATCTCTATTTATCTCTCTTTCATATTCGCATAGTTCGTATAATTCGCATAAAAATTCGCATCACTCGTATTATGTTTTTAACTTTTAAACAATTTCTAAACCACGTTTAAACTGATAATAAATAACCTTTTTTGCTATAATTCTTCTATGAAACTTTCTCTTTGTATCCCTGCCTATAACGAAGAAAAAAATATTCATATTCCTTTGTCATCAGCCATTGATTTCGTCGATGAAGTGGTTGTTATCGATGCCTCCTCAACCGATAAAACGGCTGAAATTGCCAAATCTTTTGGAAAAAAGGTCAAAGTTTTTCAAACCAATAATCCCAGAAACTTTTTGGAAAACAAAGTTCGCGCCATTGAAAAGGCCAAAGGAGAGTGGATTTTACAACTTGATGCCGATGAGGCATTAAGTGAGGAGTTAAAAAAAGAGATTGTTGATGTTATAAAAATTCAAAATTCAAATCCCAAATCTCAAAATGAAGTTGTTGGTTATTATATGCCGCGAAAAAACTTTTTTTTAACCCGATTTTTGATGAAAGGTGGAGTTTATCCTGACTATGTGTTGCGGCTTTATAAAAAAGATAAAGCCTATTTTGATTTAGAAGATCTTCATGAAAATGTTAAAGTTAATGGTAAGGTTGTTTATTTAAAAAATCCTATTCTTCACTATGCCGATCCTAGTTTTTCCCGTTATATTCTGCGCTTTGATCGCTACACTACTTTTGATGCTGAGGAGCTTTTGAAAAAATATCCCAAAGAAAAATTAACCAAAGTAAAAGAGGTTTTTCTTTTTATCGATTACTTTTTGATAAAACCTTTATTTTGGTTTTTAAAAACTTACATCCGTCATAAAGGATTTGCCGATGGATTTGCCGGTTTTGTTTTTTGCCTATTTTCTTCAATCCGTTTTTGGGTGATTTATATAAAGTATAGAACAATGATTGCCAATCAAAAATAAAGGTTCAAATATAAAACCATGTCTGACGTGGTTAAAAGTTAGATTTAAAATCTTGTAAAATTTTTTTTATTTTGTTAGCATTAAATTAGGTTAAAAATTTTTTAAAAAAAATATGGATAATCAAAAAAAATCAAAATTTGGGTTAGGTTTAATTCTTGGTTCATTAATTGGTGGGGTAACCGCTTTATTTTTTGCCCCAAAATCAGGGAAAGAGTTAAGAGAGGATGTTAAGAAAAAAATTAAAGAGTTGGAAAGACTTTTGGCAGAGAAAGAGCTTGATAAAAAAGCAAAAAAAATTATGAAGGAGCTTTCAGAAGAAGCCAAAGTTTGGTATGAGAAAGCAAAAGCGTGGTTGATTGAGGAGCTAGCCCAATTAAAAAAGGAAGTTGAGAATATTAACTGGCAAGACTATCAAAAGGCGGTGGCGAAAATTATCACCCGTTTAAAAAAAGAGGCAAAAAAGGAAGGAAAGGAGATTGAGGTGATAAGAAAAAAACTTTTAAAAAACTGGCAGAAGATGAAGAAGGAAAACAAGAAAAAGCAATAAATTTACACGCCAACTTTAAACTCAATTACATCACCATCTTTTACCTCATAATCTTTACCGACAGTTAAAACCAGGCCTTTTTCCCGTGCCTTTGTCCAGCCGGAAACTTCAACAAATTTCTCATATGGGATAACATCGGCTTTGATGAAATGTTTTTCAAAATCAGAGTGGATGACACCGGCTGCCTTTGGAGCCAGAGTGCCTTTTTTTATCGTCCAGGCACGGACTTCCTTAACACCGGCTGTTAAAAATGAAATAAGACCCAAAGTTTCGTAGGCTTTTTTAATCAGTCGGCTTAATCCCGACTCCTCAAGTCCGTATTGTTTTAAATACTCTTTTTGTTCGCTTTCGCTTAAAACAACAATTTCTGACTCAAGTTTTGCGGACAGATATAAATAGTTGAAACTGGTTGAAACTGGTTGTTGTAATTGGTTGAAAATAGTTAAAATTTGGTTAGTTTTCTTTTCAATTTGCTTTTTGTTTTGAAGTTGATTTTCAGAAACATTAAAAAGATAAATGACATTTTTTGAGGTTAAAAGATTAAGAGGTTTTATTAATATTTTTTCCTCATCGCTTAAGTTTTGACGGTTTAAAGTAATTCCTTTATTAAGTTGCTCTTTAACTTTTTGAATTACTTGCCATCTTTCTTTTTCTTCCTTTGTGGCAGAGGAGCCTTTTGGTTCTTTTTGTTTTTCCAAAGTTTGCAAGTCTGCTAAAATAAGCTCAGTTTCAATGGTTTTGATATCATCGACAGGGTCGATTTTATCGGCAACATGGGTAATATTTTTATCATCAAAAAGCCGAACCACATGGACAATCGCCTCAACTTCGCGGATATGTGAAAGAAATTTATTACCCAAGCCTTCACCGGTTGATGCTCCTTTGACTAAGCCGGCAATGTCATAAAATTCAATATAAGCTGGGACAATTCTTTCAGTTTGAACAATCTTGGCTAAAACTGGTAGTCTTTCATCAGGGACTTCGACAATTCCTATATTTGGGTCAATTGTAGTAAAAGGATAATTGGCAACTTTTGCCAAACTTGCTTGTCCCTCCGAAGCTTCAGCGAAGGGGGATTTTTTAAGAAGGGCGTTAAAAAGGGTTGATTTACCAACATTTGGCAGGCCAACAATACCAATTGAGAGTTTCATAGAGCAATATTATAACAAAAATAAGTTGTTTGTTATTTGTAAAAGATACGAATAATACGAATGAATATGCGAATGACGCGAATAATGCGAATGATGAATGTGTAAATGTAGTGTAAAAATAGTGTAAAAAGTTGTATAAACATTGTGTAAAAGTTGTGTAAAAGTAGTTGAAATCGGATAAATTGGAAAAAAGTTAAATATTTGACTTTTGTCAAAAAAAAACTCACGATCGTGATTTGTATTTGACATAAGAAGAATTTTTTGCACCGTTGGATTTTTTAAATTCATTGTCGAGACTTGATTTATCACGTCTTTTTGGCATTTTCTGTTATTTCTTTAGATTTTTTTTGGTATAATATCATTTAATTTATGAAAACCAACTTTTATCAACCAACTCTTTTTTCCCACCCGGTCCACCTTATAAGGTGGAATTTGGTGGTGGGGGGTTGATAGAAGTTTGAGTTTAAATTTAAAAATTTAAAAATCACCCCCGCCGAAGGAGGCGGGTTTTTGGGTTTTATGGGAAAAGAAAAAAATTTTTCAACAGAAATAGAAAGAGAATCTTCCAAACATCCTCCAGGTCAAATATTTTTAGACGGAGGAGATTTATGTGAAATTCTTTTAGCGTCTAAATTTGGATATTCAAATTGGCATCCTGGTCATATTATTCAAGTTGGTGATTTTAGGTTAAAGCAAAATCCTTTAGCACAAGAAGCATTGGGGTATTTACTCTCCAGTGAAAGATATACAGCTAAACGGCAAGGGTTTCAGACTATTTTAAATCCAAATAAAATTGACAAGACAGTAAAAGCCGCCATTGAATTGAGTGGAATTGCGAGTTTGGAGCCATTGATTAGGCTTTTTTCTCAATTTTCAGAGATAATTTCTTCAGCCACTCTTTTGCCTAATACTAGTTTGGGTGTTGTAGATAGACGTAGAGGTACAGGTTTTTATTCTAACAAAATAAATGGCGTTATTATAGCAGTTAATATTTCAGATGGAAGATTGAAACCTCAAGTTGTTAAATTAGTTAATCAAATGAGATGGCCTTTTGGAAGAGCGATTTCAGTTGTTGGTTTACCAAGAATAGACATTAATTCATTTGTATTGCATTTTGGGGAAGGTGATGATTTAAAGGCCGGTGTTTTAGGAAAAGGTGTTAAGTTTGTAGATTTTTATTTTGGTCCTAACGGCGAAATGTATTTAGTATTTGCAGCTGGGGGAGAAAGAGGTTTACCTGAAGATTTTTTTATGGGGACTGAGAAACAGATAGAGAAGAGGTGGTTAAGTTTATTGGAAAAACAAAAGTATTTACATCAACAAATTAATCAAACAATTGTTTCAACAAGAATTGGTGGAGGAGTAATTTCTGAAGAAGTAGTTTTTAGTCTTCCTTATGTAGGAGCATGTTTTGATCCAAAAAACAGGATTCTATTGGTATCTGGGGCTTCTTTTCTAAATAGTGGTGGATCTTTATTTTTTAATCAAGGACCAAATAGGCTCGGAATTTTATTTGTTGAAGAAAATTTATTACATCCGGTGGGAATTAATATGAAGAATTTAGTTACTATGAGTAAAAAAGATAAAATGGTTGTGCCTAATGGCACATCTTTAATTCCAGTAAGACAGTTTGGATTGTTAAAATAAATTATTTTATAATTTTAAACAATCTCTTCCCATTTTCCTTAGTTACCTTGATTATTTTTTTCACTTTTTCTCCTTTTATTTCTGCCACTTTTTGGGCGATAAAAGTAAGGTTTTTTGGGGTGTTGGGGAATTTGGTTTTTTGATCATTGCGCAAAGGGGCAGGAGTTAAAAAAGGTGAGTCGGTTTCTAAAACTAAGAGGGAAAGGGGGATTTCTTTGACAAACGCTTGTTTTTTTGGGTCATAAGTAACATCACCATCAACACCAATATAAATATGATGTTTTTTGGCAAAATTTAAAAGGTCAAAGTCGGGTTCGCAGCAATGGAAAACCATAGAAGTATTAAGTAGCAAGTAGTAAGTATTAAGTATTTTTAATAAATCATCTTTAGCTTCACGATTATGAATGATAACTGTTTTTTTGTATTTTTTTGCCAAATTTAACTGAGCTAAAAAAATCTCTTTTTGTAAATTAATAAATTCATCATCAATTTGATAATTTTCATATTTTGTTTTTTGATAAATATGTCTATCAAGCCCTATCTCCCCAACAGCAACAACTTTTGGTTCTGTTAGTAATTTTTCAATTTCTTTAATTTTTAGTTTTAAATTGTAATTTTGAGTTTTGAGTTTTGAATTTCTTTTACATGATGTGGATGAATTCCAACCGCCGCAAAAACTTCCTCATATTTTTTCGCAATCGCAACCGCTTTTTTCGAAGTCTCAACATCAGTCCCCGGGACAACAAATTTTTCCACTCCTTCATTTTTGGCTTCAGAAATCACTTTTTCCAAAATCCCATCAAAGGCCGAAAAATTTAAATGACAATGGGTGTCGAACATAAAATAATTATAATGTAAAACGTGTAACGTGAAACATCATTTAAAGATACGAATGATACGAATGAATATGCGAATGATGCGAATAATGCGAATATTAAAGAGAGATAAATGGAGATTTATGGAGATAAATAGAGATAAATAGAGATAAGTGGAGATAGATAGAGATTAATGGAGATTGGGAGAGTAAAAATTAGTGTAAACATTGTGTAAATGTTGTTAATATTTGTAATTCCTGCGAAGGCAGGAATCTATACAATAATACCTTACTAAAAAATGAGGTAAAAAATTATATAGATTCCTAATTAAATCAGGAATGACATATTAAACCCGCCCTCTGATTCGGAGCGTAAAAAATGAAAATTATATAGATTCCTGGTCAAAGCCAGGAATGACAGATAAACCTAATATTGTCATTCCCGCGAAAGCGGGAATCTATATAATTTTGACAATACAATTTTATAAATTAATTATTGGAATAATAAATGACAGAGTCTTTTTATTTTTATTAACTAATTTTTTGTCTGAAAGTCAACTTTTAAAAATTCTATTTTTAATGCGATCGTTTTCAAGATAGAATAAGTTTAAGATTTAAAAATTTATTTTTTGATAAAAAACATTTGGAGATTTGGCTATTATAAAAATATATGAAACAAAAAATTTTAAACTATACCGTTGTTTTTCAAAAAGAAAAGGAGGGAGGTTATACAGTTTTTGTACCGATGCTGCCGGGATGTGTGTCTTATGGAAGAAATTTAGAAGAAGCAAAAAAGATGATTGAAGATGCCATAAAGCTTTATCTTGAAAGTTTAATCGCTCACAATGAGGAAATTCCTGAAGAGAATGCTTTTTATTCTAGATATTCTTTGCACTAAAAATTTATTTTAATTTAGATTGATATAACAATATAAAAATATATATTGACAGAAAATTTTCTATATGTTAAACTATAATTTGCCAAACCTCAGGAGTACTCGAAAGAGTAGCTCCTGATTTTTTTATGGATTAAATATTATTTCTTCTTTTAACTTTCTTATATCGATATATTTTGTCCGGATCAAAAGTTCTTTAGAAATATGGCCTCGAGTTGAAAAAACAAAGATTCTTTTACCATCTTTTTTTAGAAGATCGATTAAGTATGCAAAATCTGAATCGCCGGAAAAAAGAATGAGGTTTTTATAGTCTTTTTTTAATCGATAAGCATCCAATGCTAACTCTACATCTAAATTTCCTTTAGAAAGATAACGGTTATTTTGAAGTTTTACAAACTTTACTTCTTTGGTAAAAACATTATAACCATAAGATTGAAGTTTTTTTAGAAATTGATTTTGTTTTTTATTGGTTTTAATAATGCCAGTATAGTAATTAAATGAAATGATTTTACCGTTTTTATTAAAAAAGTCTTTTAGTCTTTGAAAATCAATTTTCCAATTTAAAGTTTTTTGCGAATACAAAATGTTTGCCGCATCAATAAAAACTGCCGCTTTTCCAAAATCGAATTTTTTAATCATAAAAATATTTTAGCAAAATTGGAATATTTATTTTTCTTTTAAGATTTTGATTTTCCGGTTAAAAAACTAAAAGGATTTTTACTAATAAGAATGAGGATAAAAGTAATAATTAAAAGCAAAAACCCCAAAAATTCCAAATATTGAGGAAGAAAAACGATGATGATATTAAACTTATTAGTGTTTAATGTTAGAAGTTTGGTGTTTGATGATAATATAAAGCCGTTTGCCCAGTTGTTGACTAAAACATGTTCTTTAATCTCTTTTCCAAAAATAAAAGGAAAAAAGGTATCGAGAATGTTTCTTATCTTACACGTTATACTTTTCACGTTACACTTTTCACTAATGTAGGCTTTCCAATTTTTTTCATAAGCTTGATTAAAAATTAAGATCGCATTTTCATTTTCAATATTTTTCATCTCAACTTTTTTGGCAAAACCAAAATCAATAAAATCTAAAGGAATAATTGATTGATGTTTTATTTCCAATCGGGGTTTTTCCACCCTAATTCGTTTTAAAAAATGATAGGGGAGAGGAATTATTTTTATCTCATAAAGTTCATTGATAGTTTTAATTGTTCCGTATGAGATATTTAAAATTTCTATTTTGTATCCCACTCCTTGATTAAAGGGCGGCAGAATGAAAATATCTTCACCAATATCTTTATTTTTTGAAAGCTCATCATATATTTCACACTTTTTTGAGTAAAGGCTTTTTACACAAATTCTTAAAGGTAGGCCGTTGATATTTTTTGATTTAAAACCTATGGCATAAGCCAATTGTTGAGAGATTGAGAGCAAATCATAAGAGGAATTTATGATTTTATCAGTACTTTCATAATATATTTTTTCCTCCGTAGTTATCTTTTGCGAATTTTTTTCTTTAATTTTACCGATTAGTTCAATATCTTTTGGTTTTATTAAGACTTTTTCTTTAGGTATTTTTCCATAAACTGATGTTTGAGAAAGCTGAATTGATAAGCCTCCTTTTTGGAAAAAATTAAATTCATCCTCAGTTAAGGCGGGCAAAACGATTTTATCTTCAGGGAGTTTTTTTATATTTCCTTTGTAATAAAAATTATCAAGATCAAGCTTGATATCTGAAGTTAGTTTATCGGTTTTATCAATAAAAGAACGGAAAGGATAAAAAATTTCCCCATCTTTTTCTAAAGCCAAATAATTCCCAAAGTCAGAATAAGCCTGATCCTCAAAACTAAAATGATATAAAGGTGAAATAGAGGTTAAATTATAAGCCAATTCAACCTCCGAAAATTGATTATCGATCCTATAAAGACTTAAAAATTCATCTTGCCAATCAAGTTTAATTTGGGGAATTGTTTGTATTAATATTTTAGCTTCGCGATTAAAAGTCATCTGTTGACTATTTTTTATATCTGTATCTATAACTGATTCATCCAAAAGAATATATCCGACCCTATATTTTTTTAAAGCGTTTAAAAAAAGCGTAGGATTGCGACTATACAAAGCATAAGAAAATTCTCGATAAGCTTGTTCATTATAAGGATACCAGCGGTCAAAATCACGATTAAAGATAGGTTGCTTTAAACCAAACCAGATAAATCCAGCTCCCTGATAGCCCCAATTATTATATTGCCAACCGGCAAAATTATGAAGTGGTAGGACCAAAATTCTTTGCTTTGGTTGGTTTTTTAAATAAGAAAATAAAGAGAAATAATTATTGGGAATATTAATTCGCATTTTCTCGCTGATTAAATTTCCAGAAAAAAAAGGCTTAACATATGAAAAAAGGAGAAAAATGATAAAAAACGAATATAAAAAAATAAAATATTTTTTGGAAAAATTAAATAGATAGTTTATAGCTAAAGAAAAAAATAAAACATAAGAAAAGCTAAGAAGAATGGAGAATTTAGTGAATATAAATCTTAATCCTTCTTTTAAAAATGAAAATTGAGAGAGAAAATTATTTAATAAAGAGAAAGGGAAAGTATTATTCATCAAAAAGATGAAAGGTATAGTAAAAAATGGTAAAAGCGAAATAAAAAAATCATTCTTGTTAATTAAAGATAAAACAATCCCAAATAGGGAGAGGATAAATAAACCATAACCAATTAGAGTAATATTTGATTGATTAAAATAATTATTCCAATCTTCCATAAGCGGGACAATTTTTTCTTTTTTAAAATCATAAATACTCCAATCAAAATAAAAGCCTTTTACTATTGAAACATCTTTTAAAATACCATTTTTTTCATTACGCAATTTATATTCCTGTGAAAATAAACGGTTTTGCTTACTTTGGGAGGGAATAAAGCCAAAATTTTTAATATAGTAAAAACTGGGTATAAGCCAAAAACTATTGACTATTAATGTTATAAAAATTAATATTAATATTTTTTTTAAATTAGATTTATTTAAATTAATAAAAAAGTAAGAGACTAAAAAAAGACAGTATGTAATAAAAAAAGCATACCAAAGATGAGGAGCATAAGCTTGAGGGGTGGCAAAAAAAGTAATAAGGGCAAAGATGAGTAAATTTTTTTTATTTTTGTTTATTAAGAATTTTAATGAATAAAGTATAAGATAAGGTAGAAAAGCATATTGGACAGTAAACATTTCAAAAGGGACATAAAATTGTTGAAGAGTGGAAAGATTGAGAAGGTAAAATAATGATGCCAAAAAAGCGGTTAATTTATAATATTTATTACCATTTCTATTTAAAAGAAAAGAAATTAGGTGATATATTCCAAAAACACCAAAAAGTAAGCATGAAAAGATATAAAAATACCTTAATGTATTAATAGGAAGAAAAAAATGTAAAAACCATAAGATAAGTACTCGGGGTAAATCAGACATATGAGCATGACCGGGAGGAGCGCCCAATCCTTGTTCCTCTCTCCAAACACCTAAAAAAAGACGTTTAAAATTTAAAGAAAAATCAAACTCGGGATGAAGCGTATCCCAGCCGGAAAGAAAAGTGCTTTTTTTATAGTTTAGCAAGGAAATTAATACTGCAACTATAAAAATTATAAAAATATAAATATTCTTTTTTAGGAAAAATGAGATTTTAGTCATGATAAAGATAATGATATAAAAAACGCGACCAAAAAGGTCGCGTTTTTTAGATTTTAATTTTTTCTTTTTTTTTATTTTAGCTTGATATCTTCTGCTCTAATTAATCTAAATTGATAGCGGGGAGTACCATCAGGATTATTTCCCCATTGGATTCTTTCAGCAGTAATAAAAGTTACTCTACGGCAATTGTCAACTAAATCACATTGTCCGATAAATCCAGATTCAGGATGGCCATTACCTAAAATATACCCGTAATGCTGAACTAATCGTCTTTCTGCTTCAGCAACATACGGTGCCTCGCCATTCCAAATTCGTCCGGCTCCCTGAAAGCCAGATTTAACATAAACAGTTTCAGGGGACCATTGATAAACGTTATTAGTGCGATTAATTATTAAAACGGCTACGGCTCTACCAGGACTACCTGTAACTCTACCTATTCCTGGAATATGAACAATTTCGCCGGTGTGAATAAGCCAACTGTAAATTGGCAATTGTGGACCGGAGGTTCTTTCACCGTATTGGTTGTAATCATTTGTGCCATACATATAACCGGCTAAAGGTTGGTTTAAAGGATTGTTTACTGAATTAAGATAACTTTGAAAATCAGCCGCCTCTTTTGGAATAGGTAAAACATTTTCTGGACTAACATCTGTGCTTATTCTTAAATCTGCATCTGGAATAAAATTCTCCGGCAGTTCTAATTCAATCGGATTGTTATCTGAGTCGTGCAAAATCCACTTTTCCCCATTTTTTTGAGCGGGATTTTCGTATTCTATTTTTTCAATTGGCGTTTCTGTTGCTGTTTGTTCTGCTGTTGCTGTTGTCGTTGGTGTTGGTGTTGCTGTTGGTTCTTCTGTTGGTGTTGGTGTTTCTGCTGCTGTTGGTGTTGTTTGAACTCCTCCCGCTTCTGAAGGTACTACTTCACCGATTGGATAAAATACGTTTTTCTTGGGACCCACCTTTTCGATAAATCCGACAAGTTTTCCACCTTCTCCGTAAACTGCTTCGAATTTACTTCCTCCTCCTGATTCTCCTCCACAACCGGCTAAAAAAGCAGCTGTGCCCGTAGTAGTAGCAGCAGCTTTGGCAGCAAACTTTAAAAAATCTCTTCGTGTAAATTTTTTAGGGTTTTCCATATTTTTTATTTTTCCAAGCTTAACTAAGTTATAAGTAATTAAGCTTAGTTTAATTTATAACAACTTATAGTATAATATAAAATTTTTAATTTGTCAAGTGATTTTGAATTTTTTATTTTTTTAATTATTATCCTATAAACTTTTTTATAAAAAATTATTATTCTCAAGTTTTAAATTTTTATCACCTACCTATAGTATACCATAAAAAGATTAAAAAGTCAACAATAATCAACTAACACCAAACATCTAACTTCTAACACTTAATAACTAACATTAAACGTTAAACTTTATTAAAGATACGAATGATGCGAATGAATATGCGAATGATACGAATTATGCGAATATGAAAGAGAGATAAATAGAGATAGATAGAGATTTATAGAGATAAATAGAGATTAATGGAGATTAGGAGAGTAAAAATTAGTGTAAACATTGTGTAAATGTTGTTAATATTTGTAGTCCCGACTGAGTCGGAATCTATACCCAACTAACTTAGGCTTGAAACTTTAAGTCTCAAAACTCAAATGTCAAATGTCAAAACAACGACTCAAAACTAAAAACTTAAAGAAATTAAATCTTTTATTTTTAAGGTTTTGCGTTTTAGTTTTGAGTTTTGAAATTTGAGTTTTTTAGGATTGAGGTAGTATTGTTTTATTTATAAACTTGATTGTGAGTGCCGATGTCAAGGAATTCAATTGTATCTTCTTTTTCTTGGAAAATTACTCGAATATCACCGAAAGATTATTCTCATCTTTTATCAGAAACTAAAAATTTAAGAGCAGTTTCAGGATCGTTGAAAGTATAGATATTTCTTCCTTTTTTTATATCTTCCTCCATTTTTTTATATCTTCTTTTTGCTGCGGGAGAAAGTTTTACATATTCTTCTTTTATCTTTTCTTTTTTCCCAAAAACAGCCGCTTCAAGACGAGTGACTCTTTCGATTAATTCTTCAAAAACCGATTTGGGAAGAGTAATGGTTTGACTCATATAAATAATTTTAAAATTTTGTCTTTTATTTGTCAAATTTTAGCGGGAATTTTTTTTTAGATTTTTTCCGAAAAAGGAGGAGGGAGGTAAAGTCATTTTTAGAAATCTTATAGTTTAAAATTTAAAACCATAAAATTTTCTATAGTTATTATTAAAAAAGCCCAAAAAAAATTATCCACAAATTATTAACAATATCTTTAAATTTAAAATTATAAGATATTTCTGTTGCTTATAGGCGATTGACAGTTAATGAAAAAAAATGCTCTAATTATTCTAATTAACCTAATTGACCTAAAATAAAATGATAAATAAAAAGAATAATATTCGCCGGTATGATTTGGAGGAAAGAACTGCTAAATTTGGTGAGAAAGTGATCAAGTTTTGTCAGAAAATAGAAAGAAATCCAGTGACAATAACATTAATTACTCAATTAGTTGATGCCGCTACCTCAGTAGGAGCTAACTATTGTGAGGCTGATGATGCAGAAAGCAAAGATGATTTCAGACATAAAATTGGAATTGTTAAGAAAGAATGCCGTGAATCAAAACATTTTATAAGAATGATTGCTGTTGCTTATCCAAAAGGGAAAGAAGAAGCAAGAGCTTTATGGCAGGAAGCAAAGGAGTTAAATTTAATCTTTAATGATATTTATCGTCAAGTCAAATAATTTAGATTAATTAGATCAATTAGGTCAATTAGAAATTTTATTTATAAGTTTTTTTTCTAATGGCTAACCCCAATCCCGCCGTTAAAACATTCAATCCCAAAATTATCAAACCCATCTCTGGTCCAGCCTGTGGTACGGTTTTTGCTCCAATAACTTGTTTTTCAATACAAAGTTGGGCAGTGTCATCATCGTAGGCGACATTGTCTTTTTTTGCCTCAACTTTGTTGACAACACAAAACAATCCTTTATCGGCAGGCAGTAAGCTTTGATCAAAAACCTGCATTTTTATATAATAAACTTTTTCTTCATCAACACCAAAATCACCGGCATTCCAAGAAATAGTGCGATTATCGGGGTTCCATTTTCCTGGTCCTTCAATCGGCATTAAATAAGAAGGCACATAATCAGTCACTTGGATGGCGGTTAAATTTTGAGTTGAGGTGTTTTTGACTTTTACTTTAAACCAAACTTGTTGATTAGGGGAAAAACGAGGATCGGATGGTGATAAATTGTCAACATAAGTCACGGTTTGACTACCGCCTTTTTCTTGACTAGGTTTACCAACCATTTTATCAATTAAGATAGAGTAGGATGGAGCTTTCCCGCCATATTGCCCATATTGCCCGTACTGGGCGTAAACGTTAAACTTTAGACGGGAAACGTATAACGCTACTAAAAATAAAACAATAAAAGAAAACAGATATTTTTTCATATGCTGCATATTATACTATAAGATTTTTAAAAAGTCAACTATGGGATATTATCTTCTAACACCTAACTTCTAACAACTAACAGTTAATATTTGATAGAATTTTGGTATGAAAAGAAAAAGTGTTTTAATGGAAAAGGTTCATGATGTGGTAAAAGAGATTTTTTTAATCACATTAAAGTTTCCTCAAATTTATCAATTTTCAATTGGAGAGCAATTAAGGCGAAGTACTTTGTCTATTCCTTTAAATATTACTGAAGGCAACGCGCGTGAATCAGAAAAAGAAAAAAAACAATTTTTAAATTTTGCCTATTCTTCTTTAAAAGAAGTAAAATATCTTCTTTATTTTTCAAAAGATATTGATTTAATTTCTGAAGAAGTTTATAAAGATATTTTTAAAAAGATAGATGAAATTGGCGGATTGATATATGGTTTAATTAAAACTTTAAGAGGTAAAATTTAAATCAAATTTTAAAAATAATGTTAGAAGTTAGATGTTAGATGTTAGATGAAATTAAACGCTTTTCAACTTCGTCAACTTGAAGAAGAAAGGGCTAGGGGAGTGATAAGAAAAATTAAGCGCAATCCACTTTATTTTATTTTAGAGGATATTTACGATACTTATAATATCGGTGGGCTTTTTCGTCTGGCAGATGCTTTGGCGGTTGAGAAAATGTATTTGGTAGGTGAGACTGAAACTCCGCCAAACTCCCGGATTAAAAAAGCATCGATTGGGACTTATAAAGTTGTTCCTTGGGAATATTGTAGAGATACAAAAGAAGCTATCTCAAAACTCAAAAGTCAAATCTCAAAACTACAACTCAAAACTAAAAACTTAGTTAATATTGTTGCCGTTGAGCAACATAAAAATTCTATTCCTTATACTCAAGCCAGTTATCATTTTCCTTTAGCTTTGATTTTTGGTAATGAAAGCTTTGGGATAAAAGAGGAGACTTTAAAATTGGCCCATCAAATCGTTGAAATTCCAATGTATGGAATAAATAAATCTTTAAATGTGATTGTGGCGGCTGGGATTGTTAGTTATTCTGCATTGGTTTTTCAAAAATCTAATCAATATTAAACTAAAAGAAGTCTATTTATTTTTTTTAAAATATCTAATTTTCGTATTCTCTTGAAATTAGATTTTAATAATATTAAAATCCGATTTACTGGATTAAATAAGAAATTAAGTTTGAATTGTTTTTTTATAATAATATTTTTGAGTTTTTTAACTGAAAAAATTAAAATTTATTCATTCATTTGTTAATAAATCAAATATGTCGATAGGTTTTGGAATTCCTATATATAATATTTGACCATTTCCATTTCCATTTATTTGAAAAAAATTTCCAATACAATCCATAATTCTTTGGCTACTTTCTAATTCACCAATAATCATGTTTTTTGGTATTTTTTCTTTTCCGTTAATGAAATTATTTGGGTTAACCTCAATTAATATATATCTTTTTGGATCTATTGAATCTTTTATTGTTGTGATTAAAAAAGGTAAATTAAAGATCGGGTCTTCATATTTTATTTTTTCTTCTAATTGAAGATTTATTATTCTTACACTTGAAACTGTATTAACTTTTAGTATTGTATTGGCTTGAGGTCTTGACTCTCTATCTTTTAAATTAAAAGCTTTTATATCACAGGTGACAACTACTGATCCTGGGCCAGCAATTATATCATGATATAATCCTTCTGGGACATAAAAAGCATACCATCCGTTTTCGATTTTAGCCATATATTCTTCTATAACAAGTTTTGCTTCTCCTTCAACATAAACAAAAACTAATTCAGAATAGAACCTATGACAATGATTGTTTTGGCTAAGTTCTTCTTTACCATCCCTATTGTCTATCAAGGCAAAACCTAATCGAGGATAAATATTCTGATTTGGATTTTCTTTTGTTGGAAATGGATAAGAAGGTAATGATTTTTTATCATTTTTATCAAATATTATATCCAAGTCGACAAATCCTTGAAACCCCCATGATTTTTTTATTAATCCAAACCTTGGGTTTATGCTATCGGTAATTGGGAGACCGTTTTTATAATCAGGTATTTGATTATTTCTAATAATTATTATTTTTCCAGCTAAGTGTTGTAATTCATTCATAACTTTTATTTTAAAAAAATTTCCATTTTAAAATATCATCGTTGTTTTCAATTGGTTTTTCTTCTAGAACTAATTTTAGATCATTAAACTCTATCATTTTTGGTATTTTAATTTTTTTTATTAGATTCTGTTTTTGTTTTTCTTCGGAAAATGTTTTATAGATTAAACTTAAATGAGGAAAGAAGGTTTCGTTAAATTCATAGTCTGATTTAAGGAGTTTATCTATTATGTTTTTTCTTAAATTAAGAAGATCCTCATTTTCTAAAAAAGTAACGAAAATTGATTTAGAAAAAGTATTTCCTGTTTCAATGATTTTTCTTTCTAAAACTATTTTTTTATTTAATAAAATATTTTTTATATTTTTGAATTTTTTAATTATTAATTTTAAATCATTATCATTAGTTGATTTTATACCATTAACTACTGTTATATGAGGTTTGAAAGGGATAGTTTTTTCTTTTTTTGATAACTCAAATATAATTTTTTCTATTTCTTTATTATCGGTTGTTAGCCAAATTGAGCCAAGCATTAATTTAAATAAATTATAGAAATTTATATTTCAAATTATTTATTTTTTATATTATAATAAATTATCTATCTTAATTTTAATAAATTTAAAAGCTAATTTTTTAAAATGAAAAAAGAATTCATTTTTGGTTTAATAATGGTTTTGATAGTTGGCGGTGGTTTATTTTTTGTTTTTAATAAAAAAGAAGAAAAGAAACAGAAAATAGAGATAAAAAAAGTTGAACAAGAAACACCAAAAAAATCTTCCTTTTCAATGAGTGATGTAGCAAAACACAATAATGAAAATGACTGTTGGATGGTAATTGAGGGAAAAGTTTATGATGTGACAAATTATATTAACAGTCATCCAGGAGGAAGAGTATTGGTTAATTTTTGTGGTCAAGATGGAAGCTTGGCTTTTGCCACCAAAGGTAAAAACAAACCCCATAGTCCGGCGGCTTATGAGATTTTGAAGACATTATATATTGGTGATTTAAGTCAATGATTTACAATTTCTCCCGAAAAATTCATCGGCTTTTTATGTTTTTGGTGATTTTTTTGACTTTTATTATGTGGCTGACTGGCCAGGTAATGGAGGAGGGGTGGTCAATCATGACTGATTTTCAAGCTCGTAGTCTTCACCGGATAACCAGTAAAGTTTTTACCATTTCTTTGGGAATAATGATTTTGAGTGGTTTGGTGATGTATTTTTATCCAATCTATCAAAAGATGAAAGCTAAAAAATAAATTCTTCTTTAACTTTTATTTTTGAGCCTGGAGCGGGAATCGAACCCGCACTCTAACCCTTACCAAGGGTTTGTTTTACCACTAAACTATCCAGGCTAGAAAAATATTATACAATAAACGACTAACTTCTAACAACTATTAAAGATACGAATGATGCAAATTAATATGCGAATGATGCGAATTATGCGAATATGAAAGAGAGATAAATGGAGATTTATAGAGATAAATTGAGATAAATGGAGATAAGTAGAAATTTATAGAGATTGACGGAGATTAAAAAAAAGTTTAAAAAATCTATTTTAATTTGAATTATCAAAACAATCTAAAATAATATCTTGTCCCCCAAAAAATGATCCGATCGGATCAAAAAAAGAGGACAAGTTTTAATTTTAGATTGTGGTAAAGATTTAAATTGAAAAGGAAAATTTTTAATAAGGTAGATTTTCACAAAATTTTTTATAGGGATCTTCTTTTTTTAATTGTCCGTAGACAATAGCGGTTAAGGGTTCAATAATCATTCCCGATAAGCCATATATTATTTCTTTTGGAATCTCAAAATTTTGCAAAGCAAAGACGGAAAAAGTAGCCAAAAACGCACCAATAAGAGCGCCAAAAGCATAATTATTGGTAGCAAAATCAAGGTAAGCAACAGTGTACTGACGGGGTAGTTTTTTAAATAAAGGCTGCAAAGGTTTAGGAACTTTTTCTATTAATAGTTCAAATTCTTTATCAGATAAATTATCAGATAAATTTTTTACAGATTTGTTTCTTTCATAGATCTCATAAGCGGTAATCAAAGAAGTATTTAAAGCAGGAATTAAACCATAAGGTGTCAAATTATGAGTATACTGCGAAAGCCCTGATAGAATTATTGCGCTTGTTGTTGTTAATCCAAGAATAAAAAGACGTTGAAGAATTTTTTGACGAGCGATAGAAAACTCTTTTGCTTGACTAATTGTTAATGCTTTTAAAGAAGAGGGAAGATTTTTAAAACTTTGACCAATTAAACCAAGGTACTTAATCGTTTTTTCTTTATTTGTGAAGAAAGATAATTGTTCAGCGATTCTATCGCCGGCAGCGGTAATCATAGCAATCATTTCTCCAGCCATTTGAGAAGTAACTTGCGAAGCAAAATCGCCCCAGCTTTTGCTAATCTCTTCTAATATTGGAATACCACCTATACCCAAAAGAATAGAGAAGAATGACATGCGATTATTAGATCTATTTAAATCTGCAAGGGCTAAATCAATATAATAAATTAATTCATATCGATTACTTTCTTGATTTATTTTATAGATTATTTTATCGATTATATCCTTTAATCCTTTGTCTTCTTCTACTAATGAATAGAATTTGATAGCTTTTTGAGCGGTTTGTTTTATTTTTTCTAATTGGGCTTTTTCTTCTTCTTCAACATAAGTATGACCGTTATAATAACCAGTCAATATAAGTTCGGTATAGGGGCTAAAACCCTGATGAAACTGCATGGAATGATTTTTTACCGCTTGAATAAATTCATCTTCCGCTCCCGGTTGTGTACGCCTAATCATTAAAATTTTACCGGCTTTTCCGGCTTCTTGTAAAATTCGTTGTTCTTCGTTAGAAAGTCTTGAGCATAAAAATTGAAAAAAAGGATCATTCCACTGAATTCTATCATTATCATTATAAGTAACTCTTTGAATAAATATGTCAGGTGGTGTTTCTGTTATTTCATATTTACCATCAGGACGTAAGATAGCTTTAAAGGAAAAAGGAGTATTGTCAAAAAAATCACCTAAAGCGTTATGAATTATGGCAAGTTCTTGTTCATTTTCTACCTCTAATGAATGTTTTAATCTCGAAAGGAATCTAGGACGCTCCATTATTTTATTATATCATACTATGAGACTAATTTTGTTTAAAAAATATAAACACTATAATAATTTTTTATATAAGAAATACCATTTTTATGATAATTTTTTCCTTTATTTTAAAATATATTATTTTTAAGCGACAAAATATAATAAACCACATATTAAAAATACCTCTTGACAAATATTATAAGATATGTTATCGTGAAATTAATGGCCAGATTAAAAGTTAAAAACTGAAAAAAAATATGAGAAAAAGATTGATGAAAATTGAAGAAGAGAATCTTCCTCAAGGGATGTGGGCGGGTTAAGATAGGATAAAAAAATTTTTCCTAAGCGCGGCGGGGTCGGCGACGTGAGGTCAAAGGCTCCGCGCGCTTTTTTTATAGATAAGTAATTATATCATAAGATTAAAAAAAATGTTAAAATTAAAATTGCTTTCTTTAAATTTTATTATGTTTGGTGTTAGAAGTTAGATGTTAGATGTTAGGCGACTTTTATGCTTCGACCTTTGGAAAAAAACAAAACGAATAAATTTTTTTATTTGAAAATACTCTTTCTCCTTTTTTTAATTGGGGTTTCTTTATATGGAAATTATTATTTTTACAATAAACCTAAACAAAAACCAGAGGTTTTATCAGGAACAAAAAAAAATAAGAAAAATGATTTTTCAATTGATAGTATTTTAAATCAAGGAAAAAAAACAGTTGAGGATTTAAAACAAAAAGGTCAAGAGTTTGGTGGTCAGGTTTTATCGGTGATGGAAGAAAAAGCAACCCAAATTGCCAGTCAATCAGCCAAAACGGTTTCTGATTTTGTTTTTGATTCAACTTTAGTTAATATTTTAAAACAAATTGAAAAGTTGCCAAAAGAGCAAAGAGAGAAGATGAAAGAGGAGATATGTAGATAAATGATACGAATGATGCGAATGAATATGCAAATGACGTGAATAATGCGAATAAATAAGGTATAAAAATTGTGTAAACATTGTGTAAAAGTTGTGTAAAAGTTAAAAATGCGAATAATACGAATGAGGTCGGATAAATTCACCCTTCGACTCGGAGGGTTCGCTGACATCAGCTTAATCGGAATAATTCGGATAAATCAGAGATAAATAGAGATTTATTGAGATAAGTGGAGATAAATGGAGATTGGGAGATTAAAATATTTTTATTGAAAATTAAAAGTTAATTTGCTATTCTTTAATCACTTATGGAAATCAAATATTTAGGCCATGCCTCTTTTTTAATAAAAACTAAAACGGCAAGAATTGTCACTGATCCTTTTGATCCAGAAATGGTTGGGTTAAAATTCCCCAAAGTTGAAGCAGAAATTGTCACCGTTTCTCACAAGCACCAAGATCATAATCGAGCTGATTTAGTTTTGGGAAATCCCACAGTTTTTGATTGGCCGGGTGAGTTTGAGAAAATGAACGTTAGAATTTTTGGTTTCAAAACTTATCATGATAAAGAAAAGGGGGCAAAAAGAGGGGAAAATATTATTTTTAAAATTGAAGCCGAAGGAATAAGTGTCGTTCATTGTGGCGATTTGGGATTAGTACCTGATGATGATTTTTTAGATCGATTGGGGAATGTTGATATACTTTTTTTGCCGGTTGGCGGATTTTATACAATTGATGCTTCAGAAGCTTGGCAATTGGTCAAAAAAATTGAGCCCCGAGTTATTATCCCAATGCATTACAATCATCCAAAATTGAATCAGCAGGTTTTTGGTAGTCTTACCCCGGTTGAGGAATTTACTAAAAAATTTGGCATTGAGAAGCCGCCGGTTTTGCCGAAATTAGTTTATAAAAAGGAAGAGGAAGAAGAGGAGATGAAAGTGGTGGTGTTGGAAATTGGTTAAAATTAGTTATAATCAGTTAAAAATCAGTTAAAATCGGTTGGAATTAGTTTACCCTGAGCGGAGTTGAAAGATACGAATGATGCGAATGACGCGAATTATGCGAATATGTGATTCAAATATACAAATGGAATGCTAATCTACGGATATGCAAATTATATAATTAGCAATTAGGTAATTTTTTATGACTTCTTTAGAAAAAGTCAAAATTCCCCCCCATGATTTAACCGCTGAAAAATCTGTTTTGGGGGCGATATTGATTGATTCCTCGGCTATTAATTTGGTGGCGGAGTTTTTAAAACCTGATCATTTTTATCTGCCAGAACATCAGATAATTTATTCTTCAATGTTTACTTTATTTGAAAAACAGCAACCGATTGATTTGGTGACTTTACAAGATCAACTGAAAAAAGAAGGCAACTTAAAAAAAATTGGCGGTGGCGCTTATCTTTCAGAGTTGATTGATACTGTCCCAAGCTCGGCTTATGTTGAACACTATGGCCGGATTGTTAAAGATTATTACACGAAAAGAAAATTGATTGAACTTTCATCACGAATGGTGGAAAAAGCTTTTTATGAAGAGACGGATGTTAAGAAACTTTTAGATGAAGCCGAAGGAAAAATTTTTAGTCTTTCCTATGAACATTTAAAACAAGACTTTATCCCTTTGAAAGATGTTTTGGCCGAAAGTTTTGAGCGGTTGGAAGAGTTTATGAAACACGGCGCCAAATTTCGCGGCATTCCCACCGGTTTTGCCGATTTGGATAATAAACTAGCCGGGATGCAAGATGCCAATCTTTTGATTTTGGCGGCTCGACCTGGGATTGGCAAAACAACTTTTGCTTTAAATATCGCTTTGAATGTTGCTTTAAAAGATAAAATACCGGTTGGATTTTTTTCTTTGGAAATGAGTAAGGAAGAGTTGGTTGACAGGCTTTTGGTTGCCCAAGCTGATATTGATGCTTGGAGGCTTAAGACTGGTAGGCTTTCGGATGATGATTTTCGAAGATTAACTGAGGCGATGGGCGAGCTTTCTGAGGCGCCAATTTTTATTGATGACACGCCAGGAGCCTCAATCATTGAGATGCGCACCAAAGCAAGAAAGTTAAAAATCGAAAAAGGTTTGCGATTTTTGATTGTTGATTATCTGCAACTGGCCAATGGCGGGCGATTTTTTGAGTCAAGAGTGCAGGAGGTGTCTTTTGTTTCTCAAGGATTAAAAAATTTAGCCAGAGAACTTAAAATCCCGGTTTTGGCCATTTCTCAGTTGTCTCGGGCAGTGGAACAGCGGGGGAGTAAAAAACCCCAGCTTTCGGATTTGCGAGAAAGTGGTTGTTTAACTGGTGAGACGCAACTGATTGAGGCAGAAACAGGAAAAATATTAACGATTAAGGCTTTGGCGGAAAATAAGAATTTAAAACCAATAAAAGTTTTGGCGATGACTAATGATTTTAAAATAAAACCCGCAGTTTTAGTTAAAGCTTTTAAAACGGGGCAAAAAGAAGTTTTTCTTTTAAAAACCGCCTCAGGAAGAGAAATAAAAGCTACCGCCAATCATCAATTTTATCTTCTTTCTGGATGGAAAAGATTGGATCAGTTAAAAAAAGGTGATCTGATTGCCGCACCTAGAGTGATTTTAACCAAAGGAGAAAATAATTATTCTTCCGATGAAATTATCTTTTTTGCTCATATGTTGGGTGATGGCTGTTATGTTAAAAATCAACCGATTCACTATACTAGTTCTGATTTAGAAAATATCAAAGCAGTTGAAAACGCAGCGAAAAAAGTTTTTTCTATAAAAGGAAAACTGGTGAAACAAAAAAATTGGTATCATCTTTATCTTCCTTCTCCCAACAAATTAACCCACGGAAAACACCATCCTTTTGTTTCTTGGCTTAAAAAGGAAGGTTTATATTTGGCTCATTCTTATGAGAAGGTTTTGCCAATTAGTTTTTTAAATTTAACCGAGAAAAAAACAAAGCTTTTTCTTTATCATTTATGGGCAACTGATGGCAATATTTCTTGGAAAAAAATAAAAGGAAGAATGCCATCGGCATCAATTTATTATGCCTCAACTAGCAAAATTTTGATTTTACAACTTCAATATTTGCTAACGCGTTTGGGGATTTTATCAACAATAAGAGTTTCAAGAAAAAAAGGTTATCGACCAACTTTTCAACTTCATATCCAAGGAAAAGAAAATCAACTAAAGTTTTTAAAAGAAGTTGGCTGTTTTGGAGAAAAAGGGAAGATTATTCCCAAATTAGTAAGAGCGCTTGAAAAAATAGAAACTAATGTTAACAATGATGTTATTCCCAAAGAAGTTTGGCAGATGATAGCCAAAGAAAAAGAAAAATTAGGAATTTCCTGGCGAAAGTTGGCTTCTTTGTATGGTGGTAGTTATGCCGGCAGTTCAATTTTTAAAAACAATGTTGGAAGAAATAGGCTTTCTAAGATTGCTGAAATTTTAAAAAGTAAAATTTTAAAAGATTTGGCTTCCTCTGATTTGTATTGGGATAAAATTGTTTCGATAGAAAAAGTGGGGGTCGCCGATGTTTATGATGCCACAGTTTTGGACGTTCACAACTTTGTTGCCAATAATATTGTTGTCCATAATAGTATTGAACAGGATTCTGATGTGGTAATGTTTTTGTATCAAGAAGAAGAGTCAGAAGATTTACTTGATCAAAATAAAAGACTGGTGAAACTTTTCATTGCCAAACACCGCAATGGACCAGTTGGGGAGATTGATTTGATGTTTAGAGGAGATCGGGTTAAGTTTTATGGGGTGGAGAGGTAAGTTAACCTCCTCTGTGAAATATTGTTCCTCCTCTTCCTCCTCTTCCAGCTGGTTTTGTTCCATTAAAACCTCTATGATATGCTGTTAATCTGTCTAATCCGTCATGTAAATTATATAGCTTAGAAGAAGAATGAGGATTTGGTGTGGCTTATTTTGTTGGTGTGGCTGGTTTTTCAGGAGTTTGGGTTGGCTCTTTTACACATTCAATCTCGTAATTGACAACTCCATCTTTATAATTCACGCGAATCCTATCATTAGGTTTTCTTTCTCCGTCAACGTCGGCAGGGAGAAAAGGATCACCTTTATCTAAACTAAATTGACCAGATAAAATTCCCTTTGTTGGATCCACTTCAATAGTTTCGCCATGTATTATTACAGTTATAGGATTTAACTGTTCTCGCAATTCTGGTAGGTGAATCCTTCCCCTTGCACCACAAACATCTTCCCCTTCAACTTGTAATCCAAATGTCTTTTTTCTCGCTTCTTCCCGGCCTGCATGATAAGCTGAAGCGACAGGTATCCCTACTCCTAATACCAGAGCTGTTGCAAGAAGTGCAACCGGAATAAATCCCTTCAAATCCGATACTCTTTCTCTTAAAATTTCTGGATTTGCCATAGTTTAAAAAAATCTAAATATAAAACTTATAAATGTGAAACTTATTATAGCACAATAATTTTAAAAATCAAGGGGAAGTTATTTTTTATTTAATCTTTGATAATAATATCTTTGCTACAAAAAAACCTAAAACTCCCCCCCAAAAAACATCCAAAAAATAATGACAATAGAAAATTTTTATTGAAAAGTAAAAATTTTAAAATTAGCGATTAAAATCGTCGATGATAATTTTTAAAAGTTCTTTTGGAGAAATGATTTTTATTTGAGTGATTTTTTTCTTGACTTTTGGATTGTTTAGATGTTTTTTGTCTAAAGTAGCAAGATATTGGCAGCTAGTTAAAATTGCACCAGTTAAGATATGAAGATCTTTTTCATCAACTAAATTTTTAAAAAGAGAAAGTTCTTGACGGGTAATTTTTTCGCGAACAATGATTTGGTAATCATTAATCAATCTGCCAATATCAATTGGTTTGGTAAATTTTTCAAGATTATTTTTTAGTTCTTCAATTACTGTTTGGGTAGTAATGCCGTGAATAAGGTTTATTTTTGTCATTTCAAGTAAAGCTCTTGATGCGCCAATTGGAGAGTAAAATCCAGAAAATAAAACTGAAGCGTCGAAAAAAACTTTAACTATTTTAAAATCTTGGCTAATTTTTTTTGCCATTTTTTTGGTAATTGGTCATCTTTTAAAAATTGCTGTAATTCTTTTTGTGAGTAAATTCGGTAAGGAATAGGTTTTTCTAAAGGTTCAATAATGATTTGATTTTCAATTTTTCTTGCTTTGACGACTGTTCCTTCATCAATCCCCAAAGTTTTTCGCCAAGCTTTTGGAATAGTTATCATCCCTTTAGTGAGGACTTTTAACCATTCTTCTTTTGTATCAGTTGTTATCTGCATATTAAAAGTTTAACTTTCTAACTTTCTATATTTTAAACTTCTTAACAAAAATTTGTCAAGACTTTTTTAATCGCATCATATTTAATATCAATTTTCCAATAATTATCCCCAAAACTCCCCCTCCCAAAACATCCAAAAAATAATGGCAACCTAAATAGAGGCGGGAGTAGGCGATAAGAAGGGCAATCGTGTAGTAAAAAAAGCGGCGTTTTTTGTCAAAAAATGTCAAAACGGTTGCGGCCGAAAAAGCAGTTGCCGCATGACCGGAAGGAAAAGAAAAGTCGGTTGGACATTGGGTTGAAATCAGTTTTAATCGGTTGAAATCGGTTATAATCAGTTGGTTAGGACGGGGGCGATGGAAGAAGTTTTTGAGGGGATAATTGACAAGGAAAGCAGTTGTCAAAAAAGAAAGAGTAAAGGCAATGATAAATTTTTTATCATTTTTACTTATTCCTGGATGTTTTTTTTCTTCCAAAATTGAAGCGATAATTATCACCAATATCCAAACAAAAATCGCATTGCCTTTTAAGGAAAAAAAGGAAAAAAACAGATCAAAAAAGAAGTTATGAGGAAGAAGATTTTTTAGAAAATTGGTGATAACAATGTCAAAGTAAATAAGTTTTTCTAGCATTTAAATATTATAATAAAAAAATGACCAAAAAAATAAAAGCATTGATTTTTGATTTTGATGGGACAATTGCCAATACTTTGCCTTATACTTTTTCCAAAATTATTGAATTGGCAAAAAAATTGAAGGTTAAAGATTTTAAAGAAAAAGAAATTATTGAAAAAATTCGTTCCTTAAGTCCTCAAGAACTTTTTTCTCATTTTTCTATTTCTTGGTTGAAGATGCCTTTGATTATTTGGGAAGTAAAAAAGGCGCAAAAAGATTTGTATAACAAAATGGATAAAATAAAAATTTTTCCTGGAATAAAAAAACTTTTAAAAGAGTTAAAAAAGAGAGGAATAAAAATTTATATTTACTCTTCAAATTTAAAAAAAAATATAATCAAGTTTTTGGAAAAAGAAAAAATTAATCAGTATTTTGAAAATATTTATGTTGGTAGAAATCTTTTAGGAAAAGATAAGGATTTGATAAATATTTTAAAAAAAGAAGGATTAAAAACTGATAAAGTTTATTATGTTGCCGATGAAATCCGTGATGCTTTGGCTTGTCAAAAATGTAAAATCAAAATGATTGGTGTTTCTTGGGGTTTGGCAGGAGAGAGCGGATTAAAGAAGGCGGGCGTTGATTATTTGGTAAAAAAACCAGAAGAGATTTTGAAGTTAATTTAATACATAAACACCTTATTCTTCCCTTCAAAAACTTTTTTTTCTTTCATTTTGGGAACGGGATAAAAATAGGAAACAAGAGAAAAATTTTTAATTGTTAATTTTAAATTTTTAATTACCTTTTCTAAATACCAAGGAGAGATATAGAGATAGATAGTGATTAGTGACTGGTGATTAGTGACTAGTTTCTTAAAATCTATTTTAAATATATCTCCACAAATAATCTTTATATTCTTTTTATTGGGGTGGAAAAGCCAGTGGAACCACATTATTAAAATCAAAACTGGATTGATTTCAACGGCAAAAAATTGAGTGTTTAATTTTTTTTGAAAAGCCAATTTTCCCGCCTCAAAAATCACCATCCCGTCCCCTGCGCCTAAATCAAAAACCACCTGATTATTTTTTAAATTTAAAGCTTTGATAATAAGAGGAAGATCTTTTTTGTTTGAGGGAAAGTAGGGGATGGGGGAAAGTTGGGGTGAAGAAAAAAGAAAAATGATTCCTAAAATTAAAAAAATGATAAGAAAAAATGTTATTGACATAAGGGTTAATCTAATTGTACACTATGATAGTGAAGAAAAATATTACTTCACTAAAATTTTCCGATGCTTTATCACCGCTTGACGGCCGATATTTTTTAAAACTTCAAGATCTAACTTTATATTTTTCAGAAAAAACCCTAGTTTATTATCGACTTTTAATTGAGATAAAATACTTGCTTTTTTTATCAGAAAAAAAAATAATAAGAAAGATAGAAAAAAAAGAGAAAATGTTTTTTGAAGACGTTTTAAAAAACTTTGATGAAAAAGAATTTTTAAAAATAAAAAAAATTGAAGAAAAAATCAATCATGATGTCAAGGCGGTTGAGTATTATTTAAAAGAAAAATTAGAAAAAACTGGTGCTTCCGATTTGATTGCTTTCATTCATTTTGGTTTAACTTCAGAAGATATTAACAATCTATCTTACAGTTTGATGTTAAAGAATTTTCAAGAAAAAAAACTTATTGAGAAGTTAACAAAATTAATAAAGAAAATAAAAGAAATGGCTGATGAGTTTAAAGACATTGTTTTTATCGGTCGGACTCATGGTCAAAAAGCCGTCCCAACAACACTTGGAAAAGAGTTTTTAAATTATTACTATCGACTAGAAAAACAACTAAGAAAAATAGAAGTTTTTCAATTTGAGGGAAAGTTAAATGGCGCGGTGGGCAACTTTAATGCTTTAAAATTAGCCTTTCCAAAAGAAAACTGGCAGAAACTAAGTGCCGAATTTATTACTCAATTAAATCTTAAACCAAATCTTTATACCACCCAAATTCTTTTTTATGATAATTATTTAGAATTTTTTCAGATGATTTATTTAATTAACGGGATTTTGATTGATTTTTCAATAAACATCTGTCAGTACATTATGATTGAAATTCTGGTTCAAAGAAAAAAAGAAAAAGAAGTTGGTTCATCAACCATGCCGCAAAAAGTAAACCCAATTAATTTTGAGCAAACAGAGGGAGCGCTTGGCTTGGCCAACGCGATGTTTAATTTTTTTATACAAAAGTTAACCCATTCAAGGTTACAAAGAGATTTATCCGATTCAATTATTCGCCGTTTTTTTGGTGAGGCATTGGCTTTGACGATTTTGGGTTGGCAAAGTTTTTTTTCTGGTCTTGACAAAATTTATCCTAATGTTGATTTTTTAAAAAAAGAAATGGAGGAGAGTTATGAAGTTTTAACTGAGGCGATTCAGATTGTTTTAAGGCTTAAAAAAGACAATGATGGCTATGAGAAAGTAAAAAAATTGGTTCGCGGAAAAAAACTACAAAAAAAAGATTATTTACAGATATTAAAAGTTTTGGGGCTTATTGATAATAAAAAATTAAAAAATTTAGCCCCAGAAAAATATCTTTAATTATGATCAATCTTGTTGTTGGTACTCAATGGGGTGATGAGGGTAAGGGAAAAATTGT
>Ga0308411_10000391_pt1 | contig 28357 bp, 25 predicted proteins | sample HotsprottomLayer_2_FD_203530 | JGI IMG/M metagenome (GOLD analysis project Ga0308411, IMG submission 203530) | Hot spring phototrophic mat microbial communities from Octopus Spring, Yellowstone National Park, Wyoming, United States -... | ecosystem: Environmental > Aquatic > Thermal springs >... | reverse complement strand
CGCCCAGCAGGCGCGCCATCTCGCCCGGATGGGGGGTCAGCACCAGCGGCGGCCTGGCGGCCGCCAGGTCGCCGGGAGCGGCGGCCATCACGTTCAGGGCGTCGGCGTCCAGCACGAGCGGGCAGGAGCACGCCGCGAGCAGCCTGCGCACGACCGCGGCCGACCCCCGCCCTGTCCCGAGGCCGGGGCCGCACGCCACGGCGTCCGCGGTGGCCGCCATGTCGAGCACCGTGTCGGCAGCCTCCGCCGCGAGCGCGCCGTCGGTGTCCGGGAGCGGGTGGGGCATCGCCTCGATGACCGCCGGCCCGACCACGGGATACGCCGCGGCGGGCACGCCCAGCGTCACCAGCCCGGCGCCCGCGCGCAGCGCCCCGAGCGCCGCGAGCACCGCGGCACCGGTGTGGCCGACCGAACCGGCCACCACCAGCACCCGGCCGAACTGGCCCTTGTGGGCGTCCATCTTCCGGGCCGGCACCGAGGCCGCCACCATCCTCGCCGTGACCAGCGACGTGCGAACGTCGGCGCTCTCCAGCAGCCGGGGCGGGTGGCCGACGTCCGCGACCCAGATCCGGCCGGCAGCCTCGGCACCCTGGGCCAGCACCAGACCGATCTTCGGCAACCCCATGGTGACCGTGGCCGAGGCGCGCACGGACGTGCCGTCGGCGGCGCCGGTGTCGCCGTGCACGCCCGAGGGCACGTCGATGGCCAGCACCGGCCGGCCGGCCGCATTGAGGGCTTCGATGGTCTTGGCGGCCAGCCCGACCACCGGCCCCCGAAACCCGGTGCCGAAGAGGCCGTCCACCACCAGGTCGGCGCCGCCCAGCAGGCCGCGGAGGCCCGGCAGGGCGAGGCTGTCCAGGTTGATGATCTCGACCCCGGCGCGGCGGGCGGCCTGTAACGCCGTGGCGGCGTCCCCGGTCACCTCGACGTCGCGGGCGACGAGCACCACCGTGACCCGCCACCCGGCGGCCAGCATCAACCGCGCCGCCACCAGCCCGTCCCCGCCGTTGTTGCCCTTCCCGGCGACCACCACGACGCGGGGGGCGGTCGTGGTCGTCATCCGCCGGGCGGCCTCGAAGACCGCGCGGCCCGCCGCCTCCATCAGGACGATCGTGGGCACGCCGAACTCCTCGGCGGCCCTCCGGTCGAGCGCGGCCATCTCCTCGCTGGTGGGAAGGCGCACGCCCGCACCCTTCTTGTCGTCCCCGGTGGTTTCCTCCGCGTCCGCCGTCCACAGGCGCCCACAGTATCCACACCCCCAGAACGCCCGTTGGGGATTGCGCGGTCGCCGGGGCGATGGTAGCGTAACGGGTAGAGGGGTGCGAGCCCAACGGCAAAGTAGCCGACTCAAACGTCGCGCACGTGGACTCCGAAAGCCGGACGGTCTTCTTGGGGGGTAACTCCCAAGATCAGCCTGACGAGCAGTAAGAACCGGCGGCGCGACCGAAGACGGTGAAACGTCGGACAAAGCGAGCGCCCCTCTTCGATTTCTCCGGCACAATCCCTCCGGGGTGCCAGCATCGCCCTCTCCCCTTGGGGGCGAGGGCCGCGCGCGGACCGTGATCGTGCGGCGGGAGGCGCCGCGGGCCACGGCCGCGGGCAAGGTCCTGCCGTTTCAGCTCATCCGGTAGGCGGCAGCGGCCCGCGCACGGCCACCGCGTTGGCCACGGCATGCGCGTGCGTGTGCGAGAGCGCCACCAGGACGTCGGTCACGCCCCGCTCGTCGGCAATGCGCCGGGCGGCGCCGTGGAGGCGCACCCGCGGCCGGCCGAGCGCGTCGTTGGTGATCTCGATCTCCCGCCAGGCGAGCGCCCGCCAGCCTACCCCGAGCGCCTTCATGACGGCCTCCTTCGCCGCGAACCGCGCGGCCAGGCGTGGAAACCGGCCGGCCGCGGGTCGCGCCCGCGCCAGCTCGGCCGGGGTGTAGACGCGGCGCAAGAACGCCTCGCCCCACCGCGCGACCGCCCGCTCGACGCGGTCCACCTCGACCACGTCCACGCCGATGCCGACGAGCGTCATCGCGGCGGCAGCTCCGCCTCCTCGACGAGCATGATCGGAATGTCGTCCCGGATCGGGTAGCGACGGCCGCACTGGGTGCAGACGATCCGGTCGCCCTCGCGCCGGACCGGCGCGCGGCACGCCGGGCAGGCCAGGATCTTGAGGAACTCCTCGTCGATTGTCATGGCCCCACTCTACTCCACCGTGACGCTCTTGGCCAGATTGCGCGGCTGGTCGATGTCGTGGCCGCGCAGCACCGCCACGTGGTAGGCGAAGAGCTGGAGCGGCAGGATCGCCAGCACGGGCGCCAGCAGGTCGTCGGTAGGCGGGATGCGCAGGACGGCCTGGGCGTACTTCGCGATCTCGCGGTCGTCGTCGTAGGCCACCGCGATCACGTCGGCGCCGCGTGCGCGCACCTCCAGGATGTTCGAGACGGTCTTCTCGTAGACCGCGCGCTGCGTGACCAGCGCGATCACCGGGGTCTGCGGGGTGACCAGCGCCAGGGTGCCGTGCTTGAGCTCGCCGGCGGCCAGGGCCTCGCTGTGCAGGTAGGAGATCTCCTTGAGCTTGAGCGAGCCCTCCATGGCCACCGCGTAGTCGAGGCCGCGTCCGATGAAGAAGGCGTGCTCGGCGCCCGCCCACCGTCGCGCGAGCGCCTCGACGGCCGCGGACCGGTCGAGCACCTGCTGCGCCTGGACCGGCAGGTGGCGCAGCGCGCCGATGAGCGCCGCGGCGCGCGCGGGCGCGAGGGTCCCGCGCCGCAGCCCCAGGTCGATCGCGAGCATCTGCAGCGCGACCAGCATGGTCGTGTAGGCCTTGGTCGAGGCCACCGCGATCTCCGGACCGGCGCGGATGAACAGGACGTCATCGGCCTCGCGCGCGAGGGTGCTGCCGACGACGTTCGTGACGGCCAGGACGCGGCTCCCGCGGCCCCGGGCCTCGCGGGTGGCCGCCAGCGTGTCGGCGGTCTCGCCCGATTGGCTGATCGCCACCGCGAGCGTCGTCCCGGCGATGAGCGGGTCGCGGTACCGCAGCTCCGAGGCCAGGTCCGGCTCCACCGGCACCCGCGCCAGGTGCTCGATGAGCCACCGCCCCACGAGCCCGGCGTGGAAGGCGGTGCCGCAGGCGATCACCCACACCTTGTCCAACCGCCGGGCCAGGTCCGCGGGCGCGGCGAGGCCGTCCAGCGTCACCTCGTCGTCGCGGTCCACCCGGCCCATCATGGTTTCGTGCAGCGCGCGCGGCTGCTCGTAGATCTCCTTGAGCATGAAGTGCGGGTAGCCGCCCTTCTCCGCCATCGCCGCGTCCCAGGTGATGTGCTCGGGCTGGCGGGCGATCGGGCGCCCGTCGAGGTCCATAAGCGTCACCCGGCCGGCCTCGATGACGGCCATCTCGCCGTCCCCGATGACCAGGACGTCCCGGGTGTGCGGCAGCAGCGCCGGGATGTCGGAGGCGAGCAGGGTCTCCTCCCGGCCCAACCCGACGATGAGCGGGCTGATCATGCGGACGGCCACGATGCGCTCCGGATGGTCGGCGCTGAGGACCACGATCGCGTACGCGCCGCGCGCCTGCCGCACGGCCGCGCGCACCGCAGCGTCCATGCGGTCGGGCTGGCCCAAGGGAATCGCGGCCAGCGCGTCCTCGATCAGGTGGGCCACCACCTCGGTGTCGGTGTCGGAGCGGAACCGGTGCCCGGCGGCCTCCAGCCGCTCCCGCAGCGGCAGGTAGTTCTCGATGATCCCGTTGTGGATCACCACGCACCGACCCGTGCAGTCGCCGTGCGGGTGCGCGTTCGCATCGGTCGGGTCGCCGTGGGTCGCCCAACGCGTGTGGCCGATTCCGGCGCGACCGACCAACGGCCGGTCGGCGATCGCGGACTCCAGGACCGCGAGCTTGCCCGCGGCCTTGCGCATCTCGATCCGGCCGTCCTCGATGACGGCCACCCCGGCCGAGTCGTACCCCCGGTACTCGAGCCGCCGGAGCCCGTCGAGCAGGATCGGGAGCGCCTGCCGCGGGCCGATGTAGCCCATGATGCCGCACATCTTCTCGCCTCCAGACGCATGGTCCCCAACGCTGGGGATGCCGCGCGCCGCGCGGGCGCAACGGGTGCGTTCCCCCCGAGGAACCGCATCAGACCTGTGGGACTGGCTCCTGGACCGCCGGTTTGTCCCGGAGTCGCCTCCGGGGTTTGTCGGCAGCCTTGCCCTCAGCCGTGGGCGTGGTGGACTGAAGGTGTGCAGGCCCGGATCAGGCCTAGGGTCACCCGCCGATGCTCCGAGCTCCCCTTCCTCGTCAACCCGGACCGGGTCCGGGTTCAGGCGCTGGCGCACGCTTGGACCGCCGCATCACCTCCCGGGCATAGTATCCTGGCCGCGCCGCCGGCTGTCGCGCCGCGGCGAGAGGTCCGGCCGGCCGTGCCGGGCACGCTCCCGCAGGGCCATGAGGAACAACGGCGGGATCGTCCGCACGACCGCCCACCGCCTGGGCTCCCGCGCTGCCCGCCACAACCACTCCAGTCCGACCCGCTGCATCCACGCGGGCGCGCGCGGCACGCGGCCGGCGAGCACGTCCAGCGATCCGCCGACGCCGATCGCGACCGGCACCTGCAGCTCCGGCAACCAGCGGCGCATCCAGCGCTCCTGCCGGGGCGCGCCAAGCGCCACCAGGAGCACGTCCGGCCGTGCTTGACGAATCGCCTCGACGACCGCGGGCTCCTCCTCGGACCGAAAGAAGCCGTGCCGCGTGCCGGCGACCACCAACCCGGGGTAGCGCGCCCGCAGGGCGTCCGCGGCGCGCGCGGCCACACCGGGCTCGCCGCCGAGGAGGAAGACACGGTAGCCCTCGCGCTCCGCCTCGCCGCACAGCGCCACGGCCAGGTCGATGCCGGCGACCCGCTCGGGTAGCCGCACGCCCAGGATGCGCGCCGCCACCAGCACGCCGACGCCGTCGGGGGTGACCAGCCCCGCGGCGTTGACCAGCTCGCGCAGCGCGGGGTCGTGCGCGGCCTGGACCAGCAGCGCACCGTTGAGCGTGACCACGTAGCCCGGCCGCCGCTCGCGGACGCGCGCGCGGACCCACGCGAGCGCCCCGGCCATCCCGACGGCGTGGACCTGCGTCCCGAACAGCTCCCGACGCAGGGCCGCGGCGCCGGCGGTCATGTCGCGCCCCCCCCCGCCCGGGCCACGATCTCGGCCACGCGACCGGCGACCGCCTCGGCCTCTTCGAGGGAGGCGGCTTCCACCATCACGCGCACCAGCGGCTCGGTGCCCGACGGCCGCACCAGGATGCGGCCAGCGCCCGCCAGGCGCGCGGCCGCCTCGGCTACCGCCTCGCGCACCGCGGGCGCGTCCGCCACCCCGTTGCGGTCGGCGACCCGCACGTTGCGGAGCACCTGCGGGAACCGGGGAATCGACGCCCGCAGCGCCGACAACGGCCGACCCGTGCGGCGCATGACGTTGACCAGCTCGACCCCGGTGATCAGGCCGTCGCCCGTCGTGGTCGCGTCGAGGAAGATGATGTGCCCGCTCTGCTCGCCGCCCAGGACGGCGCCGATCTCCCGCATGCGCTCCAGCACGTAGCGGTCGCCCACGCCGGTGCGCTCGAGACGCACGCCCGCCGCGCGCAGCGCGGTCTCGAAGCCGGCGTTGCTCATGACCGTGGCGACGACGACGTCGCCGCCCCTCACCCCGCGCTCCCGGCGGTCGAGGGCGCAGATGCCCAGGATCGCGTCGCCGTCGACGACCTCGCCCTGCTCGTCCACCGCGAGCACGCGGTCGGCGTCGCCATCGTGCGCGAGCCCGAGGTCGGCGCCGGCGGCCCGCACGGCTGCCTGGAGCGGCGCCAGGTGCGTCGAGCCGCAGTTGACGTTGATGCGCGCCCCGTCGGGCTCCGCGTGCAGCGCGATCACGTCGGCGCCGAGCGCGCGCCACAGGCGCGGCGCGGTCCGCACCGCGGCGCCGTAGGCGCAGTCCACCACCAGCCGCAGCCCGTCGAGCCGGCCGGCGGCGAGCGAGGCGACGTACCCGAGGTAGGCCTCCTCGGCATCGGGCACCAGGCGGATGGTCCCGATCCCGATCCCGCTCGGTCGAGGCAGGTCGTCGGCGTCCAGGAGCGCTTCGATCTGCTCCTCGCGGGCGCCCGGCAGCTTGTAGCCGTCGGGGCCGAAGAGCTTGATCCCGTTGTCCTCCACCGGATTGTGCGACGCGGAGACGACGACCCCGCAGGCGGCGTCACGCTGCCGGACGAGGTAGGCGACCGCCGGCGTCGGCAGGATGCCGCCCAGCTCCACGGTGGCGCCGGCCGAGCAGACGCCCGCCGCGAACGCCGCCTCCAGCATGGGGCCGGAGGGGCGCGTGTCGCGGCCCACGAAGAAGACCCCGCCGCCGATCGCGGCCGCGGCCGCCCGGCCGACGCGGAACGCGAGCTCCGGCGTCAGGTCGACGTTGGCGACCCCCCGGATCCCATCGGTCCCGAAGTACCGTCCCATGCGGTCGGGCTAGCGTCGCGCGAGCGAGACGATGACCGAGGCCGGCGTCGCCTGCACCGAGGTCACCCCCGAGGGCACCTGGATGCGGAGGTTCACGCGGTGTCGGCCCGGCTCGAGCGCGCTCACGTCCGCGATCGCCTGCACGTCGGCGGCGCGCACCGAGAGCACGGCGTCCGCCGGCCAGCGCATCTCGACATCGACCCCCGGCGGCTCGGCGACCGCGGTCCAGCCCTCGGCCAGCCCGACGACGATGACCTCGACATTGGACAGACGCAGCGAGGCGACTGCCCCTCCGTCGTTCTGCGGCCGCACCGCGCTGTTCACGTAGTACCACATGGTGACCGCGATCGCCAGCGAGAGCAACAGGAGGCGGGCCCGCTCGGAGCCGACCGCCGAGAGCCGGGGCCTCATGCCGTCGGCTGGGTGCGCCGCCAGGGCCACAACACCGGCATGCGGCCGCCGCCCTGCGCCATCAGCTCCAGCAGCGCGACCTTGAGCTCCTCCTCGGAGAGACCGCGGGTGAGGCGGCCGTCGCGCGCCAGCGAGATCCCGCCGCTCTCCTCGGAGACCACCACCGCGATCGCGTCGGTCGCCTCGCTGATGCCGACCGCCGCGCGGTGCCGTGTCCCGAGCGTGCGCGAGAGGTGCGGGTTCTCCGACAGCGGCAGCAGGCAGCTCGCCGCCATCAGCCGATTGCCGCGGAGCACTGCGGCCCCGTCGTGCAGCGGGGTGTTCGGGAAGAAGATCGTGATGAGGAGCTGCACGCTGACCAGGGCGTCGACCTTGATGCCCGACTCGACCACGTCGTTGAGCCCCGTGCGGCGCTCGAGCACGATCAGCGCGCCCGTGCGCCGGCCGGAGAGGATCCGGCAGGCGCGCGCCACGTCGTTGACCAACCGGATCGTCTCCTCGCGGCCCAGCCCTCCTCCCATGCCCTGGACGAACGTCCCGCCGCGCCCGAGCTGTTCCAGCATCCGGCGCAGCTCGGGCTGGAAGATCACCAGCAGGGCCAGCGGGATCGCCAGGGTGAGGTACGAGAGGACCCACTGCAGGGTGTTGAGCTTCAGCACGCGGCTGGCGGTATAGACGACGAAGAGCACCACCAGGCCGCTCGCGAGCTGGACGGCACGCGTCCCGCGCACCAGGAGCAACACCTGGTAGATCAGGACCGTCACGATGAAGATGTCGAGCGCGTCAACCGGCCGGATCTGCATGGAGGCGCCGCCGTCCCGATCGTTATAGCATCATCGCCAGCAGGGCCTTTTGTGCGTGCATGCGGTTCTCGGCCTGATCGTAGACGATCGCCCGCGGCCCGTCGAGGACGTCGTCCGTGATCTCCTCGCCGCGGTGCGCCGGCAGGCAGTGCATCACCACCGCCGTCGGCCGCGCCGCCGCCAGCAGGCCCGCGTTCACCTGGTAGGGGCGGAAGAGGCGCGCGCGCTCCTCCCGCTCTGCCTCCTGTCCCATGCTCGCCCAGACGTCGGTGTAGACGACGTCGGCACCCGTGGCGGCCTCGCGCGCGTCGGCGGTCAGGGTGACCGACCCACCGGTCGCCGCGGCGATCTCGCGCGCCCGGGCCACGACCGAGGCGGCCGGCTGGTAGCCCGGGGGCGTGGCGACGGTCACCGTCATGCCCACCTTGGCCGCGGCGAGCAGCAGCGAGTGACAGACGTTGTTGCCGTCGCCGATCCAGGCCAGGCGCACCTCGCCCAGGCGCGGGAACCGCTCGGCAATCGTCAGCAGGTCGCCGAGCGCCTGGCAGGGGTGCTCGTGGTCGGAGAGCCCGTTGATCACCGGACAGGCCGCCGCCGCCGCCAGACCCGTGACCGTGGCGTGGGCGAACGTGCGCGCCATGATCCCGTCGGCCATGCGCTCCAGGTTCCGTGCGGCGTCGGGAATCGCCTCGCGCACACCGAGCTGGATGTCCTGCGGACCCAGGTAGACGGTCATCCCTCCCATCTGGAACATGCCCACTTCGAAGCTGACGCGGGTCCTCAGCGACGGCTTCTCGAAGATCATGGCCAGGGTCTTGCCCGCCAGCAGGGCCGGCCGGTCGCCGGCCGCGTAGCGCCCCTTGAGCTCGCGCGCGAAGTCCACAAGACCGGAGAACTCCTCCGGGGTCAGGTCGTCCACGGACAGGTAGTCACGTCCACGCAGGCGCATCCGATCCTCCTTCGTCTGCCCCCTCGGGCGACAGACAGTTCGCCGGCGGTGGGCCCGGGTCCCACCGCGCGCGGTGCTGAATAATCATACATTTGGATGGATAACAATGCAACGCGCGCGGCCCGGTCCGGCCGAGCGTCCGCAGGGGCCTGCAGGCCCCTCACCGCCCCCACCGGGGCAGTCCCGCGGCCCAGCGGGTCACCAGCTCGCCCAGCGTCGGCGACGACCGGTCCTCGAGCTCGTAGCGCACGCGCACCACCGGGGCGCGCAACCGCAGCAGGCGGCCCAGGTCCGCGGGCGTGCCCAGGACCACCACCTCGGGCGCCGCACGGTTGATGGTCGCCTCCAGGTCGCGCAGCTGCGTGGCGTCGTAGCCCATCGCCGGCAGGACGGCCCCGAGGTGGGGGTAGTGCGCGAAGACCTCCCGCAGCCCGCCGACCGCGGCCGCGCGCGGGTCCACCACCACGGCGCCCGCGGCCACCGCGGCCAGGAAGCCGGCACCGTGGGGCATCTCGCCGTGGGTGAGGGTCGGGCCGTCCTCGACGACTACCACCCGGCGGCCGGCGAGGCGCTCCGGCGCCTCGCAGACCGGCGGCATCGCGGCCTCCACGACCGCGGCCTGAGGGTTCGCGCGCGCGACCGCCGCCCGCACCGCGCGCACGCCCTCGGGCGGCGCGGTGTCCACCTTCGCGATCACCACGACGTGCGCCATGCGCAGGTTGGCCTCGCCCGGGTGGTAGCGCGTCTCGTGCCCCGGCCGATGCGGGTCGGCGACCACGATGTGCAGGTCGGGCCAGACGAAGGGGAAATCGTTGTTGCCGCCGTCCCAGACGAGGACGTCCGCCTCGGCCTCGGCCGCGCGCACGACCTCCGCGTAGTCGACCCCGGCGAACACCGGCATCCCGCGCGCCAGGTGTGGCTCGTACTCCTCCCGCTCCTCCACGGTCACCCCGGCGCGGTCCAGGTCGGCCGCCGAGGCGAAGCGCTGGACGCGCTGGGCGACCAGGTCGCCGTAGGCCATCGGGTGGCGCACGACCCCGGGCCGCCGCCCGAGCGCCTGCAGCCGCGCGGCCACGTAGCGGGTCGTCGGGCTCTTACCCGCACCCGTGCGGACCGCGCACACCGCGACGACCGGCACGCGGGCCCGCAGCATCGTCTCCCGCGGCCCGAGCAGGCGGAACCCCGCACCGGCGGCCAGCGCCGTCGAGGCCAGGTGCATCACGTGCTCGTGGGTGACGTCGCTGTAGGCGAAGACGACCTGGTCGACGCCGCGGTCGCGCACGAGCGCGGCCAGACGGCCCTCCTCGACGATCGGAATGCCGTCGGGATAGCGCGGCCCGGCGAGGGCGGGCGGATAGCGCCGGCCCGCGATGTTCGGGATCTGCGCGGCCGTGAACGCCACCACCTCGGCGTCGGCGCGGTCTCGGAATCCGGTGTTGAAGACGTGGAAGTCGCGACCGCCCGCGCCGAGGATCACGACGCGGGTGCGACGCGCTGGCGGCGCGGGGTCAGCGCTTGCTGTACTGGAAGCCCTTGCGCGCCCGCTTGCGCCCGTACTTCTTGCGTTCCTTCTCGCGGGGGTCACGCGTCAGGAAGCCCCCCTTGCGCAGCGACGGCCGCAGGGCCTCGTCGGTCTCCAGCAGGGCGCGCGCGATGCCGTGCCGCACGGCGCCGGCCTGCCCGGCGACCCCGCCGCCCGTCACGGTCACCACCACGTCGTACCGGGTGTCGTTGCCGGTGGCGACGAGGGGCTGGCGCACCATGCTCTGCAGCGGCGCGGTCGGGAAGTAGGCGTCGAGCGGACGGCCGTTGATCGTGATGGTGCCCGCGCCCGGACGGAGCTGGACCCGTGCGACGGCCTCCTTGCGGCTTCCGGATGCGAGCGCGACGACCTGTGATGCCACCTGAGCCCCTCGCTCTCCCCTAAAGCTGCACGGGCGACGGCTTCTGCGCGGCGTGCGGGTGCACCGCCCCCCGGTAGACCTTCAGCTTCTTGAGCAGCGCACGGCCCTGCCGGGTCTTGGGCAGCATGCCGCGGACGGCCTCCGTGACGACCCGCTCCGGCTGCGTCCGCATGAGTACCTCGTACGGGGTGGTCTTGAGGCCGCCGGGGTAGCCGCTGTGCCGGATCATCTGCTTCTGCTGCAGCTTGCGCCCCGTCAGCCGGACCCCGGCCGCGTTCACGACGACCACGAAATCGCCGGTGTCCATGTGCGGCGTGTAGACCGGCTTGTGCTTGCCCCGCAGCAGGGTCGCGACCCTCGCCGCGAGCCGGCCGAGCACCTTGCCGTCGGCGTCCACCAGCAGCCATCGCCGCCTGACCTCGCCCGCGGCGGGCACGTACGTCTTCATCGAAGCCTCGCCCGATCAGTGGGATGCGTCAAGAACGCCGGGGACCATGCGGTCGCCCGGCGGGCCAGGGGCTAGTGTAGTATGCCCGGCGAGGGAGTGTCAAGGTGGCCGCGGGCGACCAGGTAGCGCCGGAGCGCATCCTGCCATGGCGGCGGCGCGAGCCCGAGCGCGGCGAGACGCGACGAGGCCAGCGCCGAGTTCCGCGGCCGGCGGGCGCCCGGCGTGTCGGCGGTCCGCTGCCGCTCCAGCGGGACCTCCCAGCCGAGCTCGCGGAAGATCGCGGCGGCGAACTCGAACCAGGAGCAGGCGCCCGCGTTCGCCGCATGGACGACACCGCCATGCCCGTCCCGGATCAGGGCTGCCACCACCGCGGCGGCATCCGCGGCGTAGGTGGGGGACATCACCAGGTCGTCCACGACCCGAAGCCGCTCGCCGGCGCGGGCCTTCGCGATCATGGTCTCCACGAAGTTGCCACCTTTGCCCCGCGCGCCCGCGACCCCGAAGACGCTCGCGACCCGCACGACCAGGGACCGCGGCGCGGTGGCGGCGACCAGAAACTCCCCGGCCAGCTTGGAGGCGCCGTAGACGTTGAGCGGTCTGGGGGGATCGCTCTCCACGTACGGACGGTCCTGGTCGCCACCGAACACATAGTCGGTGCTGACGTACACGCAGCACGCCCCGAGCCGCGCGCAGGCCGCAGCCACGTTGCGCGCCCCCAGCGCGTTGACGCGGAACGCCTCCTCGGGCCGTCGCTCGCACTCGTCGACGCGGTGAAACGCCGCGCAGGTCACGACGGCGTCGGGGGCGACCGCCTCCAGCCGCTCCAGCACCTGCGCGGCGTCCGTCACCTCGACGTCCCCGTGCCCCAGGCCGACCGGCGCCCACGCGGCCATCGCCCGCATCAGGTCCGATCCGAGTTGGCCGGGCGCGCCGATCACCGCGACGCGCGGCGGACGCTCAGAGGACACGGCCGTGCATGACGACGCCCGCGGAGGACTCGCGGCCCTCGAGCAGCGCCCGGTACCAGGCGACCGTCTGCGTCCGCGGGCCGTCGGTCACGCGCCCCGCCTCCAGCGCGGCCATCACCTCGCGGGCGCCGCCCGCCGGGGTCCACCGGGGGGCGAAGCCGAGCACCTCGCGGCACTTGCGGAAGCTGACCCGATACGAGCGGTGGTCGGGCTGCCCGTACCACTCGACCCGGGCCTCGCGGCCCGTGGCGCGCGCGACGAGTTCGGCAAGGGGAAGCACCTGGAGGTTCTGGTCGTCCGAGCCGACGTTGAAGATCTGGCCGCTGACCAGCGAGGGCGGCGCGGTCGCCGCGAGGAGAAAGGCCTCGACCGCGTCCCGGACGTGGACGAACGGCCGCCACTGCCGGCCGTCCCGCAGCACGGGGATGCGCCCCGTCCGGTACAACCCCAGCACCATGCCGTTGATCGCCAGGTCGAAGCGCATGCGCGGCGACAGACCGTAGACCGTGGCCTGCCGCAGCACGGTGACGGCGAACCCGGGCCCGGCGAGCGGCAGGGTCTCCTGCTCGGCCAGGAGGTTCGCGCGCGCGTACGTGGTCAGCGGGCCCGGCGGCGAGGTCTCGTCGAGCACGGCGTCGTCCCGGAACCCGTAGATGCTGCACGACGACGCCAGCACGTAGCGCGACGCTCCCCGCTCGCGCGCCAGCCGGGCGACGCGCACGCGGCCCCGGTGGTTGATCTCCATCGTGCGCTCGGGGTCGAGCTCGCCAGCCGGGTCGTTGGAGAGCGCGGCGAGGTCCAGGACGACCTCGACCCCGTCGAAGACCTCGGGCGCGCACCAGCGGATGTCGTCCTGCACCAGGCGCAGCCGCGGGTGGCCGGCGAGCGCCGCCAGGGTCTCCCGGCCGAAGAAGAACCGGTCGAGGACGGTGACAGCGTAGCCGGCCTCCAGGAGCGCGCCCGTGAGCACCGAGCCGATGTACCCGGCGCCGCCGGTGACCAGGACCCGCGCCATGCTAACGGTGGACCGGCCGCAGCCAGTCGTACGGCACGGCCGGGTCGTTCCAGGGCCGGCGCTCCTCGTCCGGGTTCGCGCGGTCGTAGAGGCGGGTGGTGAAGTAGGCGGTGAGCGCAGGCGCGGTGCCGAGCGCCATCGTGCCGTGCCAGTAGTGCCCCGGCACGCGCACGAGCTGCGGAACCTCGCCGCAGGCGACGACCTCGGTCAGCCGCCCTCGCGTGGGCGAGCCCTCGGTGTCGTCGAACGCGCAGATGCGCATCCACCCGGACAACACGAGGAAGTAGTCCACCTGCCCGCGCGCGTGCCGGTGCCAGGCGCGAACGACGCCGGGATGGCTCAGCGACAGGTTCGCCTGCACGATGCGGTCGTCGCCCAGCAGGTCCCGCCAGTCGGCACGCAGCGCCTCCATGAAGAAGCCGCGATCGTCGGGCACCTTCGTCAAAGCACGAACGGCGATTCCGGGCAGCACCATCGTCCTCCCGTGGTCTTCCGCGCGGGCGCGGCTAGGGTTCGCGGCCCAGCCCGCCCAGCGCGGCGGCGGCACCCTCTCGCGCGGGTGCCGACCGGGCAGGCGGCGCCGCGACGTCGCACGCGGCGCGCACGACGCGCTGGGCCGTGGCCTCCCAGGTCCGCTCCTGAGCCCACCGGCGGGCGGCCTCGCCCAGCCGGCGGGCGCGGTCGGGGCTCGCCGCCAGGGCCGCGACGGCCTCGGCCAGGGCCGTCGGATCGCCCGGCGCCACGAGGACCGCTCGCTCGCCGTCCGGCAGCATCGCGCGCACGTTCGGCAGGTCGGGCGCGACGATCGGCCGGCCCATCGCCGCGTACTCCGCGAGCTTCATCGGCGTCCCGGAGGGGAGCGTACCGGGCAGCACCGCCACGTCGAACCCCTCCATCGCCGCGACTGCGGCGTCGTGCGAGAGCGCGCCGCGCCACTCCACCAGCGGCTCGATCCCCAGCCTGCCGGCCAGGCGGCGAAGCTCCCGTGCGGTTCCGCCAACGCCGACGATGACCAGCCGGTAGACGATCCCGTCGCCGCGCGAGGCGAGGCGCGAGGCGGCCTCGAGCAGCAGGTCCACCCGATGCCACTCCGACAAGCTCCCGACGAACCCGATCGTGCACCGGCCCGGCACGGCCATCGGCGGGGATCGCCGTGCGGCCTCCGCGCCCAGACGGAGGTGACGCGCCGCGACGCCGTTCGCCTCCACGACGAGCCTGCCGGGGGGGACCCCCAGAGCCACACACAGGTCGCGTACGGCCTCTGACGGCACCACGACGCAGGCGGCCGCTGCCCCGAGCGCGGCCGTGCTCTTGCGGTGCAGCCACGCCCAGTAGGACTCCCCGCGGAACCCGCGTTCCAGCGGCACGTGCGCGTCCACGAACGCGACGAGCGGGACGCGCAGCGTCCGCGCGAGCAGGACACCCGTCCCGTCGTACGTCGCGGCCCGGTGGACGATCACGTCAGGACGACAGCGGCGGGCGATCCACGCGGCCCGGCTCCACGCCAACGGGATCAGGGCGGCCTCGAGCAGGTCGCGCATCCACCAGGGCAGCCGGCGCCCCACCCCGCGCGCACGCGCCTCGGCGGTGACCGTTCGGTACGGCGCGATGGCGTGGGCGCCGGCCACCTCGACCCGATGCCCGGCCGCGCGGAACGCGTCGGCGAGCGAGGACCACTGGATCGCGTCCCCGCCGCGCCCGATGAGGACGTGCGTCAGGAGGATGTGCATCGGTCGCCCGAGCGGGCGGTTCGACCCGGCCCCGGGCGCTTCCTCTCGGCCACAAGGACTCCGCGCACCGCCGGCCAACACCTGCCCAAGCGATGATCTCGGTCGTGGTAGGCACGTGGAACCGTCCCGGCCCGCTGCGCCGGACGCTGGCCAGCCTGGCGGCGATGCGTGTGCCGCCCGGCCTGCGCTGGGAGCTCCTGGTCATGGACACCGGGTCCGGCGAGACGGCCGGCCGCGTGGTGGCCGGGTTCGAGGGCGCGGCCCCAGACGGGGTGCACTATCACCGCCCGGGCGGTGGCAACATGTCCCGGGCGAAGAACGCGGCGCTGCGGATCGCCCGCGGCGACATCGTGGCGTTCACCGACGACGCGCGCCACCGGTTCCCCGCTCATCCGCGGCCGCTGGTCAACGGGCACAACATGGCGATCCGCGCGGCCATCGTGGCCACGGTCGGCCTCTACGACACCCGTCTCGGCCCCGGGGAGCCGTTTCCGGCCGAGGACGTGGACTACACCTATCGGGTGCTGCGCGCCGGCCACACGGTCCTCCGCAGCCCGAAGCCGCTGGTGTTCCACGACCACGACCGGCGGAGCGAGGAGGCCGCGGAGGCCAGACGGCTGGCCTACGTCCAGGGATGGGGCGCGGTGCTCTGCAAGCACACGCTGCGCGGCGACGCCTGGATGGCGCGGCTTCTGGCGGCCGAGGTATGGCGCCTGGCACGGCCCGCCGCCGATCCGACGACGGCCGGGCGCCGCCGGCGCCGCCTGCGCGCCCTGTGCCGGGGCATCTGGCTCTGGGCGCTCGCCGGGGCGCGCGGTCGGCACGCGCCGACTGCGGCGCCCGCGGGTCAGTCCAGGTAGCCGAGCCGCCGGAGCCGGCGCTCCACCTCCGCGCGGTCCGTATCCGTGTACGCCGGCCCGACGACCTCCGGGGGCGGTGCCGTCACCGTCGGGACCGCCGGCACCGGCGCGCCGTTGGCGAGGACCTCGGTCAGCACCCGACCGTCGAGGTCGCGCTCATCGCTGCCATCGGTACCGGTGCGGCGTCCAGGTGATACCCCACTTCGCCTCGAACTTCGCGCGATTGACCTCGAACAGGCGCAGGTACTCCTCCTCGCGCAGCCGGCGCATCGTGGCGCTGTGGAAGTGGTGGACGAACGCGCCGTCGGTGCAGACCAGACGGTACCCGGCGCGGCGCACGCGCAGCGAAAAGTCGTCGTCCTCGAACATCCCGAGCCCGAAGCGCTCGTCCAGCGGCCCCACCGCGTCCAGCACCCGGCGGGGGATCGCCACGCAGAAGAAGCCGAGCATGGGCGGCTCCCGCACCTCGTCGGCGTGCCGCCGCGTGTAGTCGGCCGCGAAGGCCTCCATCTCCTCGAGCGTCCGGTAGTCGACGTCGATCTTCGCCTCGTTGCCCGCCAGGTTGGTCGCGGGTCCGACCATGCCCACGTCGGGGTGCCGCTCCAGGTAGCCCACGAGCGCGTGCATCCAGCCGCGCGTCACCAGCGTGTCGTTGTTGAGCAGGATGACGTACGCGCCGGCGGCGGCCGCGATCCCCTGGTTGTTCGCCCGGGCGTACCCTTCGTTGCGGGGATTGACGAGCACGCGCAGCCGTGGGTCGCGCGCCGCGGCGTCCCGCAGGAACTCCACGGTGCCGTCGGACGATCCGTTGTCCACCACGATCACCTCGTAGTTCGGCCACGAGGTGTGGCGGGCGATGCTGTCCAGGCACAGCCGCGTCAGGTGCAGGTTGTTGTGCGTAGCGATCACGACGCTCACCCGCGGGTGAACGTCCCGGATCGCCTCGCGCAGCTCCTCGTAGCGCGCGCGCCAGGTGTGCCGGGCTGCGTACGCGCGCCGTCGGCCGGCCGCCTCGGGGCTGTCCTCCGCGAGCGCGCGCTCGACCGCCTCCACGAACGCCTCCGCGCCCTCGGCCCGGACCACCAAGCCCTCGACCTCCATGGACGCCAGCTCGGGGAGCGGAACCGCGACGACCGGCTTCCCTGCGGCGAGGTACTCGTAGACCTTGACCGGGTTGGTGGCCTCGGTGAGCGGGGTCATCCGGAACGGCACCAGACAGACGTCGAAAGCGTGCAGGAACGCCGGCACGAGCTCGTAGGGCACCTCCCCGACCAGGTGGACGTTGGACAGCCCGCGCAGCGGCCGCACGTCGCCGGTGTGCGCGTCGCCGACCAGCACGACGGTCCACTGCGGCCGGGCCCGCGCCAGGCGGCCGACGAGCTCGCTGTCGAACCACTCGGCGACCGCGCCGATGTAGCCCACGATGGGCCGCCGCAGGCGCTGGAGCAGCGCCGGCGGCTCGCCCACGAACGCGCACAGCCGCTCGAACTCCGCCGCGTTGGGGATGCGCACGCAGCGAGGGTTGTGCCGGCGCTGTGCCTCCCACAGCGCGTGGGAGGTCGTCACGACCAGGTCGCTGGCGGCTGCCAGCGCCGCCTCCTCCCCCAGCATCTGCGGGGTGTTGGTGGAGAAGCCGGCGTGGTGGTCCAGGCAGTCGTAGACGACCTTCCAGCCGTACACCTCGCGCAGGCGCATCGCGAGCGGCCGCCAGAACGGCAGCAGCACCAGGCAGATGGCGTCGGTGATGTGCGCGGACTCCCGCAGCGCGCCGACGGCGGCCGCCCACCGATCGAGGGTGCCCGCGTCGATGCGGTCGCGGTACGCGTTGAGACCGCTCCGCGCGGGCAGGTGCACGTCGTAGACGTGCGGCCGCACCGGCGCAAGGGCCGGTGGCCCGTCGACCGCCTCAGGGCGGCCGTCGAACGAAACGCCGACGTAGAACACCCGGTGGCCGTCGTCGGCGAACTGCGTCGCCATGTGCTGCGGCCGCTGGATGCGGAAGTCCCAGTCGATCGAGGACAGCATGATCACGTCGTAGCCCGGCAGGCGCGGCGCGGCCTCGGCCGACGCCCGGGCCGCGACCGCCGGGGAAGGCAGCCGCAGCGGCCGCTCCGACCCGTGGCGCGTCGGCAGACCCCAGGCGTCCGGCGGCCGCCGCAGCACCACGCGCTTGATCCAGCGCTTCGTCCCCGGCGGCATGGTGGCGCGCAGCCACTGGTGGAGTTCGTGGAGGAGCCGTGGCGGCGCGAGCTCGCGCCACCGGATGCGCGGCCATCGCAGCGCCAGCGCGCGGACCGCGCGCGAGGGCCTCGACGCCAGTACGCGGCGCAGCCGGGCCTCCGCGCGGCGCAGCGCGCGGCGGGCGGCCTCGGCCTCCGCGACGGCCGCGTCGCGCTCCCGCTGGAGCGGCAGCATGCGGATCACCTGACGCGTGCGCTTCTCGAGCTCCTCGCGATAGAACACCGCGTCGCGCCAGACCACGTCGCGCGCGAGCTCGGCGAAGACGCCGGGGGCGCTCCCCGCCCCGGGGTCCGCCGGCGCCGGGCCCGGATCGGTCAGCCCGGCGAGCACGCTGGAACCGGTCATCACCACGACACGGGCGAGCGTCGGCAGGTCCGCGGGCTCGACGCCCGCGCGCGCGGCGAGTGTGTCCAGCGCCTCCTGACCGAACCGGGCCCTGGCCTCGGACACCGTGTGATCGGCCAGGAACAGCAGACACTCGAGGAGACGCGCGGCCGCAGGCCGCGCCTCGGCGAGGAGGGGCAGCAGGCGCTCCGCCCGTGCGCCGAAGGCGGTCGTCTCGCCGGGCAAGAGGCCGAAGACCTCCAGCAGCTTCCCCGCAGCGGTCATGTCCACGTGAGCGCCCAGCATCATCTGGATGAAGGCCTGGCGGGGGAGTCCGAACAGGCCCGCGATCTCCTCGTCGGACCGTCGCCGCATCGCCTGCACGGCGGCACGCTTCTCGAGCACGCGCGGGAGCCGGTCGATGAGATCCATCGCGGCCGCGACCGCCGCCGGGGCGCCGGCGGGCACGGACTCGCCGCCCCCCCGCGGCGCGCCCGGCCAGAACGCCCGCGGGTCCACGCCCGCGTAGCGGCCGACGCGCTCCAGCAGCCACAGCAGCAGCGCCGGGAGCAGGCGCGCCAGCCAGGCGTCACCCGCGTTCTTGACCACCGTGACGAGGGCGTTGCGCTCGCCGAGGAAGTACCGCGACGAGGGGTCCCCGGAGGACGATCCGCCGGACCGATGATAGACGACCGCGGTCGGAACGTAGAGCACCCGGTAGCCTGCCACCCAGAGCCGCCAGCCCAGGTCCACGTCCTCGTGATACATGAAGTAGTCGGCATCGAAACCGCCGACCTCGAGGAAGACGTCGCGGCGGATCGCCATCGCGCCGCCCGACGCGAAGAGCAAGAACTGTGGACGTTCGTAGTCCTCCGGCCTGCGGACCGAGCGGTCGCCGGCGGCCCCGTAGGGCATGCCCAGCACGGTCGCGTACACCGGGAAGTCCACGCCCGTACCGTCCCAGTCGAGCATCCGCGACGCGGTCGCCGCCAGCGTCCGGTCGCCGCCGAGGAGCGGGGCCACCAGCTCCCGCAACCACGCGCGGTCCGCGCGCGTGTCCGTGTTGAGGAAGACCACGATCCGCCCGCGGGCTTCGCGGACGCCGCGGTTGTTGCCCTCGGCGAAGCCCACGTTCTCGCCGAGCTCGACCACGCGCACCCACGGAAACCGCGCCCGCACCCATGCGGGCGAGCCGTCCGTGGAACCGTTGTCCACGAGCAGGACCTCCCGCTGCCCGGTGGGCCCCTCGAGCGCGGCGAGCGAGTCCAGGCACGCCTGCAGGTGGGGCAGACCGTTGAAGTTCAGGACAATGATCGAGACCTCGGGCCCCAGACTCACTCGAGATACCCCAGGCGGCGGAGCCGCTCTTCGACCGTGCGGCGCTCGACCTCGCTGTAGGCCGCCTCGCCGCGCGCCGGGTCGGACACGCTGGCGGCGCTCGTGAGCGCGCGCGGGGGGGTCGGCGGGCCGACGGCGAGGATCTCCGTCAACGGGCGTCCGTCCGTGTCCGCCGGAGGCGCGACGCCCAGGAGCGCCAGCACCGTCGGGCACACGTCCACGATCCGCGCCGCGACGCGCCCGCCCGCGATCACGCCAGGCCCGCACGCGATGAAGATGCCGTTGGGACGGTGGTTGCCGGAGTTGCCGCGGCTCACCGGCGCGCTGATCGGGCCGTCGAACGAGTACCCGGCCAGCTCCGGCGTCGGCCCGGAGCCGCCCACCCCGTCCTCGAAGACGACGACCAGATCCGGGCCCTCCTCGGTGTACGGGCCCTGGTAGATCTCCTCGCGCCGGTAGACGCTCCGCACGAGCGGCCGACCGGTCTCGTCGCGCAGATCGCGCACGCCGTCGGCGATGCGCGCGCGCACGCGCTCGTAGTCCACGCCGGGCTCCACCACGCCGTGCGGCTCGCGGCCGCGCACGTTGAGCCGGATGCGCCGGCCCTCGGTGGCGTCGCCGGTGTCGAGCACGTACGCCAGGGTGCGCGACCAGTCTTCGCGCTCGGTCAGGTGGAGCGCGCTCAGGGTGATGGCCCCGGGCGGGTTCCCGCCGTACGTCGTCATCCCGACGAACAGCTCGAGGGCGCTGCGCTCCGGCTGGAAGACCGCGCTGATCCGGCCCGGGGTCTCGAGCACCGGACCGCCGCCGATGATCGGGTGGGCGCGGCGGCCGAGGTCGTCGAACTCCAGCAACGCCTGGCGGGTCCCCTCGGCCACGCTCGCGCGCACCTCATACCGTCGGTGCGGGTCCAGGCCCGGAATGCGGAAGACCGCGCCGGCGAACCCGTCGGGCCGGTCGACCTCGAAACGCAGCCCGCGCACGCGCCGGCGCCACGGCGGCCCGTCGGCGAGCACGACCGTCCGGCCGGACCCGCGGCGCCGGAAGCGCGGCAGGATCGCCGGTGGCTCGAATGCCCAGCGCGGGCCGCCCAGCGCGACGAGACCGCTCTGCCCCAACCAGCGCAGGAGCGACAGGCTGCGCACCATCGGGCCGAAGCCATGATCCGATGCGACGAGCACCGCGGTCTCGGCGGGGAGATCCGCGACCAGGCGGCCGAGGCCGTCGTCGAGACGTCGGTAGACGTCCCGCACCCTGGGCGCGACCCGGGCGGCCTCCACCGGGTCGTGGCGCGGGTGGCCGGGGTCGAGGTGGTGCCAGACCACGTGCTGGAGCCGGTCGGTCACCATCAGCCCCAGCATGCCGAAGCCCCACGGGAACTCGCGCAGCAGGAACCGCGCGAGTCGCACGCGGTGCTCGACGAGCTCGACCGCATCGTCCAGGAACGCCGTCAGGTCGCCTCGGAAGTAGACGTCGAGGGGAAAGGGACTGAACTCGCGCAGCAGGGCCTCGCGCAGCCCGGGCGGATGCACGAACGGGGAGGTGACGTCCGGGGTGCCCAGCCCGGCGACCATCACGCCGTGGATCGGCTCGGGGGGGTAGGTGAAGGGCACGTCCACCACCACCGAGGGAATGCCGGCCTCGCCGACCAGCGTCCACAGCGCCGGCCGGCGCCGGTCGGCCGAGGTCACGACGTCGAGCTCGTAGCTCCCGGGCCGGCGGCGCACGAACCCGAAGACGCCGTGCTTCCCAGGGTAGACGCCGGTGACCATCGAGTTCCAGGCCACCGGCGTCGAGGCCGGGATCGTGGATGCGAGCGTCCCCCACGCTCCGCCCGACATCAGGCGGGCAAGCGTGGGCAGGACGCCCTGGTCGATCCACGGAGCCAGCAACGCGAACGTCGCGCCGTCCAGCCCGAGCAGGAAGACGCGGCGCGGCCGCGCGGGCTCGGGCACTACGGCACCGGCGTGGTCCGGGCGGCGTTCCACAGATCGAACGCCTCGCTCCCGAAGTACGGCCCGTTGATCGCCCGCGGCTCGTTGCTGTAGCGATAGCTGACGTTCCCGTTGAGGAACCCGCCGTTCACGTGCCAGCCCATGCTGTACCCGTCGTTGAGGCCCATAACCCACGGGCCGCCGCTGCTGCCGCCCGTCATGTCGCAGCCGACCGCGACCGGCGCCGGGCCGCTCCCTGGCTCCTCGGTGACCCGGCGTGCAGCGCTCGACTGGCATCCCCACATGCGGTTGCCGTTGAAGGACGTCCCCGGCCAGACGGTCTGGGGGGCCGCCGGATACCCGAAGACATGGTAGTGCTGATGGTCGGTCACCCCGGTGGCGATCCCGAGCGTCCCGACGACCGAGCCCAACGTCGCCCCGTCGCTGCTCCGTCGGTTGACGACGATGATGCCGAAGTCGACGCGCAGGTTACTGCTGTTGGCCCATCCTGCCGACGTGAACAGCGCGTGCGCGGTCCAGCTTCCGAACGGCTGCGCGCCGTCCCGATAGGCCGGAACGAAGAGCACGTTCGTCGCAAAGGTCCCCCCCGGGCCCCCTTCGTGGACGCAGTGCCCTGCGGTCCACACCAGGCTCTGGTTGCCGCCGCTGCCCGATGTCACGGAGCTCGCCGAGCACACGTAGTTGACGCCGGAGAGGGTGAAGAAGAGCTTGCCGATCGTGCGGAACGGGAAGTTCTGATAGACCGCGAACGGCGAGACGGTGATGGGAAACACCTGGTAGCGGTTGAACGGGTACGGGTACGTGAACGCGGTGTGCGACAGTGGGGTCGCTTCGCCGCGGAGCGCCTCGGGCAGTCGCCGCGGCACACCCGGGGCGCGGCCAGGCTCGTTCCCCTCGGTGAACGTGCCGATCCCCGTCAGCGGCGCGGCCGGGCCGCCGACGGGCGGGCGGACGCGGGACGGGAGCTCGCGGGGCCGCGCGGCGTTCAGGCGCTCGGAGGTCCAGTAGGCCCGAATCGCGGCCGGCGTCGCCAGCCCAGGCCCCCGCACCACGCCCGACGCAGGCGTCTGCGCACCGAGTGGCAGGGGGGCGTAGAGCGCGATGACGGCGACGATCGCTGCGACGACGAACCAGGTCCACGCGGATCTCATACCCACCTCCGGTCGTGCCGTTGTGGTCCCCTCAGCGAGGGTGCCCCGCTAGAGCGCGAACTGGTCAAAGACCCTGTGCACTTCGTCGAAGAACGGCCCGAACCCGCGCCGCCACCGGCGCGGGACGCGCCACAAGGTCGGCGAGACGGCGGCGCCCAGCCCGCGCGCCGAGGCCCGACGGCGCCGCAGGGACTGCGCCAGGCGGCCGTAGAGCAGCGCGCGCACCCCGAGCACCGACTCGCCGTAGGGCCGCAGCACCTTGACGTAGTGGAAGAGCGCGACGTCGCGCCACCGGACGACGCCCGCAAGGAGCAGCGGAGGCCGGGCCTGAAACGCGAGCGGGAGCTCGGCCACCGCCATGCCCTCGCGGCGCACCGCCTCGATCGCGGTCGCCAACGCGTGCTGGTCGCCGTGGCGCCGCCACTTTGCGTCGGAGGCGAGCGGGTCCGCGGCGAAGGCCTCCGGCAGCCGCATCAGGTGCCGCCGCCAGAGGCCGGCCAGGCCGCTGGACCAGGGCGCCATCACCACGCCGCCGTTGTGGTAGGGCGGCGCCTGCCGACACTGCTCCTGCTCGGCCGGGGTCAGCCGCTCGTGCGCGCTCAGGTCCCACCGGGCATGCCAGCACGTGCCGGCCGGGCCGGGATAGGGCACGCCGACGGCGTCGTAGATTCGCCGCCACAGGGGGACCGGCACGTGATTGAAGGTCGCCGGACCGGTGGCCACGGCGTCGCCGGCCGCGTGGGCCAGAGGCGTCAGGTCCGCCAGCACCAGGACGTCGGCGTCGAGCAGCAGGAACCGATCGGTCCGGGGATGGACCTCCAGACCCCGCAGCTTGTTGGCCGTGCGCGGCATGGGCTCGGGCATCGGATCGTGGGTCGTGACCGAGGCGCCGGCGCGCTCCGCCAGACGCCGGACCGACGCCGGCGGCGCGCCGATGCAGGCGAGATGCAGCGGCCAGGCACGGCTCGCGCCGGCGTGGCACAGCCACGATCCGAGGAAGAGCAGGGTCCGGACCTCGAACCGTTCGGCAGCGCTCCCGCTGAAGTCCGGCACGACGATGACGTCAACCATGCAGGGCCGGCCGCGCGATCTCCTGCTGGAGCGCGGCGATCGTGGAATAGAATCCGCGGTGCGCGTCTCGCAACGGCCCGGGCACCGCCGCGAACCCGCTGCCTGCCAGCCGCGCCAGCTCGGCGGTGGAGGCGGCGAAGGGCTTCAGCGCGCGGTGATAATGGAAGATCGCGACCTCCTCCCATCGCAGCACACCGGCGCGCAGCAGCACCGGCCGCGCGTGGAACGCCGCCGGCAGGAGGCGTACCGGCGTGCCGGCCAACCGCTCGGCCTCGGCGGCGATCGCGAGGGCGTGCTCGTCGCTCCGATAGGCTCGCGCCGCATCGTCGTGCCCTGCCCGCGGCCCGACCAGCGAGGCCAGCCGTTCCAGGTGCGCCCGCCAGCGTCCGGCCAGGGGGCAGGACGCGGGCGCCGCGACCACCCCGCTGTTGAAGTACGGGGGCATCGCGCGCGACCGGGCGAGCTCGCGCGCGCCCAGCCCCCGCGCCGCCGCCACCACCGGATCCTGGCACCAGCAGGTCCCGACGGGCCCGGGGTACGGGACGCCTGCCGCCGCGTACATCTCGCGCCACACCGTCTCGGGGAAGTGGTTGTAGGTGGCCGCCCCCAGCCCGAGCCCGTCGCCCACGTGCTCGGCCATCGGGGTCAGGTCCTTGAGGACCAGCGTGTCCGCGTCGAGCACCAGCCGGCGGCCGGTGGCCGCGGGCACCTCGAACGCGCGCAGCTTGTTGCTGGTGCGCGTCGCGTTGATGACCAGCGGTGGCATGGCGGCGATCCGCGCGCCCGTGGCCTCCGCCAAGCGGACGACGGACGCCGGGGGCGGGCCGATGCACACCAGGTGGAGCGGCCACCGGCGGCTGGCGCCCTCGTGGCGTCGCCACGCGGCCAGGAAGAGCAGCGCGTGCATCTCGAAGCGGGGCGCCGCGGGACCCTGGAAGTCGAGCACGGTCACCACGTCGGCGCGGGCAGACGGCGACGCGGTCATCGGCACGGCACGTCGTCGACCACGAACGTCCACTCGAACCGCTCCGGCCGGGCGGCGCCAGGGAACGCGATCGCCGCGCGGTGCGATCCGGGCACCAGCGGGGCAGGCGGCACGTACACGAGCACGGCCCGGCCCTGCGGGAAGTCCAGGGTGCCGGTGGCGCGGGCCTCCCGCGTCACATCGCGGCCGTCGAGGGAGAGCACGACCCGCTCCGGGGCGAACGCGCCGTCGCGGCGGAGCGCGTCGGTGAGCCGCAACTCGACCCGCAGCTCCGGCTGCCGGCAGACGCGGCTCCCGGGAGCCGGCAGCACCGCGGCGACCTCGGGAGGCCGCGCGGGGGTCGGCGAGGGCGCCACCGTGCTCTGTGCCGTCCCGCACCCGGGCGCACGCGACAGCAGGACCAGAAGCACGATCGCGGTCATCTTGACGACCATCCCACCATCGCCTCCAGCCGTTCGACGCGCACGGAACCGACGCCTCCCCGCGCGCGTCCACTCGTTCGGAAGACGGGCGGCGCGGCCGCGGGGTTCCTGCGGCCGCGGGCCGCCGCGCGCACAGGACAGGACGGCCCGCACGCCGACACGAATACGCCAGCGATGACGCCGATGCCGCGCCCCGACTCGACCGAGGGAGGCCTCACGCTGATCGAGGTGCTGATCGCGGCCGTCCTGCTCGGCATGGTCGCGCTGGTGGTCTTCACGACGTTCGGCCTCGGGCTACGGGCCGCCTGGATGGCGCAGGAGCTGGAGACCGCGTCGAGCCTCGCGGAGGAGGCGCTGCTGCACCGGACCGCCGAGCCGTGCGGGGGCTCGCTGCGCCGCGCCGACCTGCCGGAGATAGCCGCGGCGCTGGCCCACCGGTACCGCCGGGAGGTCGAGGTGGCGCGTCTGGGCCCCGGCGGCCTGTGGGAGATCCGGAGCACCGTCACCTGGACGCGGAGCGGCCGCGAGCACCACCTCACGCTGGTCACGCGGCGACACGTCTCGGCCGCCTGCGCGTTCGCCGGTCAGTGACCTCCGCGCGCCGCGCCGGCGTCACCCTCGTCGAGCTGCTGGTCGTGCTGGGCACCGCCACGCTGCTCCTCGGACTCGTCGGCACCGTGTACGTCACCAGCCTGTCCTCCTGGCGGCGCGGCCGCGACGCGTGGGACGCGCACCGGAGCGCCGCGATCCTATCCGAGACCATCGCCCGCGACGTGCGCGGCGCGAGCCAGGCGCCCCACGTCACCATCGCGCCCGAGGTCCCGGTCCGGGACGCGACCCCGATCCTCTCGCTCGTCCTGGCCGCGGACGACGTCGGCGCGGCACGATGGGTGGTCTACGCGCGACGCGAGGCGCTCGGCGACGTCATCCGCGTGGTGGCCGCGCCTGGTGCGGACGGCCGGCTGGCGGTGGTGGGCACCCGGGTCGTCGCGGTCGGGGTCGAGCGCGTCACCGTGCGGCCGTCGGGCCGGGGCGTGACCATCGAGGCCGTGGTGCGCCGTGGCCGTGACGTCGCGTCGAGTCGGACAACCGCGGCCCCCATGAACCCATGAGCTCTGCCCAGGAGGCGCGGCGCGGCCAGCGCGGGCTCGCGTTGCTCGCGCTCCTGGTGGTGCTGATGGTCGTGGCGGCCTCCTCCACCGCGTTCGTGTGGTATGTCAACCGGCAGCAGGCACAGACCGGTGCCGGCGTGCGCGCGCGGCGCGCCGCCCACCTGGCCGAGGCCGGTCTCCACACCGTGCTGGCGGCGCTCGAGGCGCCCGCCGCCCGTGACGCCGCCGGACCGTGGTGGCGGCCGACGGCCCACGAAGTACGCGGGGACGGCGAGGGGCGCATCCGGGTCTGGGTGCGCGACGGGGACGCCGGCGCGCTGGTGGTGACCAGCGAGGGCGAGGTCGCCGGCACGGTCAGGATGCTCGAGGCCACCGTCCACCTGGCGTCGCCGGCGCTGCTCGCGGCACTCTACGGCGCCGCGGTGGTGCGCCTCGAGCAGCCCCCGGCTGCCGTGGTGATCGCGCCGTACGGCGCCGGGCTCGGCGACCGGCCGTGGGTTCACATCGCTGCCGGCCGCGAGATCTGGTTCGCCACCGCCGACGTGTCGCTCAACGACCCTGGCGTGCCGGTAGAGGTGGCCCCAGGGCCGATCGACCCGGCGCCCGGCACGGGTCCAGCGCCGATGACGCCCCCGGGGCCGGTGCGCCTGCTGCTCGCCCGCGACGCGGCGCTCACCGTCGGCGCCGCGCACGAGCGGGTGGACGTCCACCAGCTGCGGACGCTGGGCGTCGCGGCCGACGGCGTGGTCCTCCGCGCCCACGGCCTCCCCCCGCTCCCCGACGTCGACCGGGCGTTCTACCGGCGGCAGGCCGCGGGCAACCTGGCGAACGCGGCCACCAACGCCGCGGCCGGCCGGCACGCGGCCGACGGCGCGCTCGAGCGAAAGCGCGACAGCCTCTACACACCGGCGGAGTTCGAGCAGGTCCAGGCCTACCTGGCCGCCGCCGACGGCCCGCCGCGGCTGCGGGGCGTCATCTACGTGACGGGCGGCGTCTCGCTCCTGGATGCCGGGCGTCTCGAGATCGCCGACGGCGCGCTGGTCACCGAGGGCACGGTGCACCTCGGCGACGCCGCCCGTCTGGAGATCGTCCACACGCCGGCCTCGCGCAGGCTGCCGGGGTTGCTCGTGCTCGACGACGGCGGCCTGCACATCTCGCGGGACGCGCGGCTGCGCGCCCACGGCCTCGTGGACGCCGCCCGCACCATCGACGTCACCGACGGCGGCCGCCTCGAGGTGATCGGCGCGGTGGTCGGACGCGACCCGCTGACCAGCGTCCGCAACCGGGGCGCGGTGATCGTGATCCGCTACGATCCGGCGGTGCTGGGCACCCCAGGGCTGACCGCCCGCGTCGGGGGCCCGGTCGTCGCGTGGATCGCGCGCGTCCGGGAGGTCACCGCGCCTCCAGCTCCACCTGCGAGTCCTCGCCGATGACGAGCCGCACGCCACGTCCGCCCGCGACGCCCACGACGGTCGCGTGGGGCGCGATGAGACTCTCCGCCAGGCGCCGCACCCCGACCAGGCGCACGCCGTCCATGACGACCGACCGCTCCACCGTGGAGTCCAGCACCGCGCAGCCGGCCCCGATGCTGGTGTGGGGACCGATGCGCGACCGCTCGACGGTCGTCCCCGGCCCGATCACCGCCGGGCCCTCGACGGTGCTGGCCACCAGACGGGCCCCCGCGGCCAGGACCACGCGTCCGACGACGCGGCTTCCGGCGTCCACCTCGCCCGCGACGTCGCGCCGCCCCCACCCGTCGAGGACGAGCCGGTTCGCCTCGAGGAGGTCGTCCTTCTTGCCCGCGTCGAGCCACCAGCCGTCCAGCACGGCGCTCGCGACGCGACGGCCGCGGTCCAGCAGCCCCTGGATCGCGTCGGTGATCTCGTACTCGCCGCGCGCCGACGGCGAGAGCGCGGCGATGACCTCGTGCACGGCGGGCGTGAACAGGTACACCCCGACCAGCGCGAGCCGGCTGGTCGGCGCGGCCGGCTTCTCGACCAGCCGCACGACCCGCCCGTCGCCGTCCAGCTCCGCGACGCCGAAGAGCCGCGGGTCGGGCACCTCCTTCAACAGGATGGCCGCGTCCGCGCGTTCGCGGTCGAGCGTGCGGGTGAACTCGGCGATGCCGCGCTCGATCAGGTTGTCGCCCAGGTACATCACGAAGGGCTCGCGGCCCAGGTAGTCGC
>Ga0308411_10000388_pt1 | contig 28470 bp, 40 predicted proteins | sample HotsprottomLayer_2_FD_203530 | JGI IMG/M metagenome (GOLD analysis project Ga0308411, IMG submission 203530) | Hot spring phototrophic mat microbial communities from Octopus Spring, Yellowstone National Park, Wyoming, United States -... | ecosystem: Environmental > Aquatic > Thermal springs >... | reverse complement strand
TTATACATCAAACAGCACCTCTGTACCCCGCGCCGCGCCCCACACCGCCAGCGCCAGCGCAATTACTCCGTCGTCGTGGCATCCTTCCGGCGCGCTGTAGCGGGCGCGACCGGACGCGGAAATATCGACGCTGTACATCTCCAGTTCGTTGAGCAGCCACTCCAACGCTGGTAGTACAATCGTTCGCTGCTCCAGCGCCAGCGCCAGCGTATCGATCAGCAGCGGCTTGCTCGCAACCGTCGTTGTAAACGCCTGGACGGGCAGCCCGGCGCGCTGCAACTCTTCGATGTTCGGTGCGCCGATGCTGTTGGCTTCCGCGATCACCGCACCGCCGCCGTTCCGCTGCCAGAACGCCAGCAGCGCGCGGCGCTGCGCTGCGAAATCCACATCAACCAGACGTTCAACGTCGACGACGCACCGCGTCTGCGGGTCGAGCGCGGCGAATACGGTTGCGTCCTCATAGCGCCCCCAGTCCACGCCGATCACCGCCGCTTCGCCGCTGCGCGCAATTTCACCGACGCAAGCGCGAATGTTGCGGAACACCGCGCCGCCGTCGTCGAGGAACTCGGCGTCCAACTCTTGGCGCGCCGCGCGCTCGGTCATCGCAGATCGCAGCAGCGCAATGTCAGCCGGATCGAGACGCGGATTGTCACTCGTTGAACGCCGCACCGTCGCCCAGCGCGGGTCTTCCAAAGCAGACTGGTGAATGCGCCAGAAGTCGCCGCGTCCCTTCGGCGTGCCCGCCAGCACCGCGCGCCCGCGCCGGTCGAGCAGCGCGGGGATAAGGTTTTCGCGCCAGATCGTTTCGAGATTGCGCACCAGCCCCGCCTCATCAACGACAATCAGATCGTACCCGCGCGACCTTCCCGCGTTCTCGTTGTCCAGCGACCAGAACTCAACCCGACCGCCGGTCGTTGTGTCAATCCGCCTTTCCGCCTTGTACTCTTCCGCAACCGGCGCGCGCAACGTTCGGCGCACTTGTTCCCAGACCGGCAACATCAGTTTGTACGTCGGCGCGAAGTAGCCGACCGTCTGTCGCTGCACCAACGCCGCCTCAACGAGCATTCGCGCCAGCAGATGCGATTTCCCCCACCGTCGCCCGGCGCGCAGATGCACAAACCGCGCGCTTCTGGTCTGCTCCGCAACGGCGCGCTGGTCGGCGTGGAGGTGTGGAAGACGTACCTCATACCGTCTTGACGAACGCCGCTTCATCGACGATCACCAGTACGTTCTGATCGGCGTTCGGGTGTTCCTCGAACTGCGACAGAAACAGCCGCGCCGCAGCGACGCGCGCGCTTGCCGGCTCGTTGTCGTTGACAACGATCATAAACAGCGCACGCAACACCGCAGCGCGGGCTTCGTCTGTCAGCAGTTCGTCTACGGTCATTTGTACTTGTAGTACTTCCGAGCGATTGCTTCAGCCTCAGTCTCGTTCAGCGGGATGTAATACGAGACGACGTACCCGAAGATGACCGCCAGCGCCGATTGCACCTCGGCGGGCAGATCGATCCCGGCGAACTCGCGCAGCGCCCAGGCGAGAATGACGACGGTCGCGGCAGCCAGCGCGCCGTAGGTGATTTTGTCCAGCGGTTGCGAAAAGGGAAGATTCACGTGATGCCCTCCTACTCCTCTCTCTCTCTCTCTCTCTCTCTCTTCAGCGGGGCGTTATTCACCCCTCCATTCTCATTATACCGGAAACGCGCCGCGTTTTTGTACGCCAGATCGCGGCGCGGTGCGGGGGCGTCACAACACCTGCTTCTCTTTTATTTCTATAGAGTGTTGTGACACTGCTGAACAAACAGAAACCCCGCCGACGTCGGCGGGGTCTGACTTTTTGAACGGTTGGCGGGTTGTACGCTACTCAACTCCCAACGCCCATTCCACCGCCCACCCCAGCCCGCTTGCGCGCGCTTCGGCGAGCGAGTTAAATCGGTTATAGAAATAACGTGTGTGCGGGTGGTTGCGCCCGGTAGGGTCGTGATAGAGCAACCACTGAATCTGTTGAATGTGGATTGCCCCATCCTCCCCCTCGTACACGAGAACAACACCCGCCGTTTCTGTTTCGTAATTGTCCCAGTTGTACGGGCGTCCTAAGACGCGCGCCTTGACGCGCGCCACATCGAAACCGACGAGGGGCGCATCGGTTTCGATGGGTCCTTCGGTGAATACAACATCCCGAAACATTTTGCACCTCCTCACTTTCCGCGCCGCGCGTCCTCGTACCGCAACTGTTCCACCAGCCGCCGCGCGTCTTCGACGTACGCGCGCCAGCCGACCGGCTCGCCGCGGTACTCGACCGCGTAGTCGCGCGTATCGCGGTCGTAGAGGATGCGGTAGTCCTCACCTTCTGCGATAACGATTTCGCGCGCTGGGCGCGGTGCGGGGGCTGAACGTCGCTTGGGCATCGAAGTACTCCTTTCTGATGATCAACTACGCGCTCATTATACCACGCGCGCCGGGTTGTCAAGAAGCAAAATCGCGGGAAAATCTCGAAAATCGGGTATTGACAAACGGCGCGGGGTGTGGTATAGTATAGTCACAGTAAATCAATTATCACTCAGGAGGAACCCGAAATGCAGACCTATCGCGTGTGGGAAGGAACTCGAACCTGGCTGCCCGGTGACGACACCAGCAAATTCACAATTATCGAAATCACCGGCGAGGAACTTGGGTGGTTCGAGGACGTAATTGACGGAAAGACCTACTACGTGTATCAGACATCCGAGGGTGAGGTCGTGATCAATATTGTGGAACAGAACTACGGTATCGGTGAACCTAGCCGCGCCGTAATCTACCGGTTCAGCAGCCTCGAAGAGGCGGCACAGAGCGAGCAGCGATACGCTCTTGAGGGACTGCGGCTTATCTAACGAACCAACCAACCGCAACCCCGCGCCTCACAAGCGCGGGGTTTTCTTTTCCCCGCCGCCGCCCAGCCCGCGCTGCTGTCACAACACTCACTCTTCTTTTATTTCTATACGGTGTTGTGACACTTACTGAACACACAGAAACCGCCGGACGCGCGTCCGGCGGGTCTGGGGTTCGCGTCGGGGGCTAGTCGCGCTTGACGAACGGGGTGACGGCGAAGGTGTAACCCCACTGGTCGCTGAACGATAACCATCCGTTGTTGCTTCGCCTTACGCTCAAGCGTGAGTTCCTTCCGAACAACCGAAGCCCGCGCCGCAACTGGGCGACGCTATACCAATGCGTGTCGCCGTCCGCTTTCGGGCGGAAGAGTTCTTCCCCGTCGCGCGGGTCATCTACCGGCGCAACGTAGTCCTTCGCGCTGGCTTCTTTGACCGTCTTCAGTCGGGGGTTCTCAACGATCTGCTGCCAACCCCGGCTCTCGTCTGTCAGCACCGCGAGCATCCGCTTGATCGGGACGCGCGGACAGTAGAAGTCGGGCAGATTCGCCTCACAGTACTCGCCCGCGACCTCCCCAACGTTCTCCTCGTACCGCGTGCTCCGCGCGGTTACGGTCACGCGGTTTCCGTCAACCTCGATGCTCCCGATCCACGTCGCCTCCGCCAGCGCCTCAAGCACCTTCGCGGCTTTCGGCGAGATCGCACCCTCGCCGCGAAGGAACTCACCGCTGAACGTCTTGGCGACCAACATCACCCCGTCTGTCGCCGCCGCTACGCCGTCGGCGACGTGAACACCGACGAACGGCGTCGCTTGAACGTCGAGCGCGACGCCCAGGAACTTTGCAAGTTCTATACTAGGCATATTATCCCTCCTCTGCTTTCAGCATTTCTACAAACTCATCCAGCGTCACCGCCGGCGCGTCTCCGACCTCGGCGCGCGCTGTCGCAGCGCGGCATTCCGGAACGCGCTCAAGTTCAGCATCGACGCGCACGAACTCTGCTGCGAACCGCGCGCACGCTTCGACGACGCTGTTGAAGACGTACACTATACCAAGATCGTACTCCAGACCGTAGCGCACCTCCTGCACGACGCATCGACCGTCGTGCGCCCGGTGGAACGTCCATTCAATTGTACGTCCGCCCGGCGCGTAGGTCAGCGCATCGAGACGCGCGCCGTCGAAGGCGATCCAGAGGGTTTCCGCCTGGCGGTCGGCGCGGTAGCCGCACCAGACGCGAATTTCGCTCATACCATATCCTTTCTGAATAGAAAAGCGCGGCGTGCGAGGGATTCGCAGCCGCGCCTGGCGCTCGTTTAGGTGTAATTGATCTCGGCAACGTACTGTTCCAGCGTGATTGTGCGGGCGTTGAGTTCGTTACCGCGCGTCGCAGCGACGTTGTGACGCGCGGGGTCGATGTGCTGCCGGGGAACGTTGAGGGTTGCGCACGCTTCATCGAGTGTGTCAAAAATGTAGACCGACGCTTGCGTGTGCGAGTACATCGCACGCAGAGAGCCGTACTCGATGCTGCGGGTCTCGTGAACAACGATGCGATTTTGCGCGCGGTAGAACGAGTATTCGATGTCGCAGTCGTCAACGCGGTACGATACTCCGCCAATGCAGTAGCCGTCAAAGGACACATACGTAACGTAATCCCCACAAGCCGCCCGGTAGCCTTCCCAGATCGTGACGGTTGCCATCTTGAGCCTCCTCAGAAGTGATTGATTAATTACTGTGACTATACTCTACCACAGTTCCCGCCGTTTGTCAATACCCAATTTTGGAGAAATCGTCAGTACGTTCCCACCCCGCACGCCCACTCTTCCAGCGTGAGCGTCGGCGCTTCGACGGGCGGCAACGTCGCCTCGCCGCGCGTCTGGGCGATGTGCTGCGGGTTGACGGTGAGGTGCATACACGCCTGGGCGAGATCGCTGAGCACATACACCAGCGCTTGGTTGTATGTGATCCCGCCGCGCCGCCTTCCGATCCGCACCTCGTGCACCACCGCCCGCCCGTCGCGCGTCTGGTAGAACGTCCGCCGGGCGTTGCGCCCGTCCTCAACCCCGCCGATCCGTTCGCCGTCGAAGGTGATCAGATAAACTCGCGCCTCGTCTGTTGCGACGTAGCCGCCCCAGATAGTTATCATTTCCACCTCCTCTGTTAAAACAGAAAGCGCCGGACGTTCGCCCGGCGCTCTACTACGTCAACCTTCAGCGTCTACCTCGCCAGCGCCCACACGCAACGCGCCAGCGCTTCTGAGAGCGTCGCCGCGTCTGTCTCGTACTGCGCAAGCGTTCCCAGCGCGCCGTTCCAGTACGCGACCTCGACGCGCCAGCCGCCTTCGCGTCGCTCAATCTCGACCAGCACGACGCGCGGGAGCGCGAACAGCGCATCGAGCGGCTTGTGCGCGGCGGGAGCAACGTCGCGCGTGAATATGCCAAATGCGCGGAAAGCGTCGCTCGCGCGGTCAACGCTGATGATCCGGTCGCACTCGCCCGCGTCGGTCAGTACGACGCAGATAGAGCGTGGGTGTCGCTCAAACTGGAGTTTCATTCAATTTCCTTCACGTCCAAGGCGTCCAATTCGCGCGTCGGCGCGTCGTATGCGCCGACGCGCACGAGGTCTTCACGCCAGCCCCGCCTCGCGGCGTCGTCGAGGCTGGCGTACACCGACACAACTCCATAATCCACCTCGTACTTATCCCAGTCGCCGTAGCGATGCTCGGCGACGACAATCCAACCGTCGGTCGTTCGGTAGAACGAGATCGACGAGTCGTACTCGTCCGACGTGTAACTAAGCGAGCCGAGAAGTTCGCCGTCGAACTCAAGCCATCCCCACTGCGACACGTCCCTTCCGTCGTGGACGGCGCGCCAGCCGTGCCAAACCCGTACCCGCATTTTGAACCTCCTTTACAATGAAGGGGACGCCCCGGCGAATCGGAACGCCCCCAAACTGATTACCGACCGTCAACCTCTTCGAGTGTGAGCGTCGGGCGGGGAATGATCCCCGCCTGCTCCAACTCCCACCAAAACATTGCTTCCGCATCTTCAAGCGAATGGAAGATGAACACGTTCGCAACCGTCGCCTCGTTCTCCCACCGAGACCAGTGTATACGATGCACAACAATCATCCCGCCCGGAGTGCGGTAGAACACCGTCTGTACACCTCTGCTGTTTTCCTCCTCCCAGCAAGCGCCTAGAACGTCGCCCTCAATCTCGATGTTCTCAACGAATTCGATGTCGTTGCCGCAAACAACCCGCTTAGTTCCTTTCCAAAGTACGAACGGTGCCATAGTAGCGCTCCTTTCTCGTTGCATATCGATTATGCCCCTACTCTACCACATCCAGCGCCGGTTGTCAAGCGGGAAATTCGCCGGATTTTCCGCGAAATTGGGGCTTGACAAATCGCGGCGTGTGCGGTATAGTAGAGACGTAATCGATAACACACACAACGAGGAGGCTCAAGATGGCAACCATCCGTATTTGGAGAGGGTACCGAGACTGGGACGCAGACAGCGACTACGAGATTGTGACGTATGAGGACGCGCGTGAACTCGGCGCGGTTCGGTTTGAGGACGAAGAAGCGGACATTCAGTATCGTATAATCCAGTGGGGCGAAGGTATCGTCGTCTTCTTTGTCGAGCGGCGCGGGCACTACTGCGAAGCCGAAATCTTCGAGTATTCCGATCTCGAAACCGCTGCCAAAGACTACGCATTCATCCTTCGCAGAGCGCGCGTCATCTAGACGACCCGCCGAACCCGTCAAGCCCCATCCGTTGCCGGATGGGGCATTCTCTACCACAAGGAGACGAAAAATGTACAAACTAATTATCGAAAAGCACAACGGTAAATATCTTGTCCAGCGCAACGACGATGTGTTTGAGTGCCAGCATATCGTCGACGCTCTGGACATCACCGAACCCAACTACAGAGACGAGATTGCCAGCCTCATCGAAGCGATGTTCGACAACTGGGGCGTAACCCGCCTCACGATCAACGAAGACGAGGGTCTGTGGCGCGCAATTGCCGAACTAACATACGAAGCAATCGAAGTGACAGAAAGCCACCCGATTGCGGCGGTTATGAAGTTGTTTCCGTATCTAATGCTGTACAAAGCCGCTCAGCATCTTTGTAAGTAATAACAACCAACCCAAAAAAAACGCCCCATCCGGCAACGGATGGGGTTTCTTATTTTCCCTTGCACTTCCCGCAATACCCGTACCGCCGCGCAGCCCCGTACTGCTGCTGCGTCAACGCAGCATCGCAGCGCGGGCAGCGATATTGCAGCGCAGCACGCGGCTGCTGATGCTGCTGCTGATGCTGATGCTGATGCTGCTGCTGATGCTGCTGATGCTGGTGCTGATGCTGCTGATGCTGCTGCTGATGCTGCTGCTGGTGCTGATGCTGCTGCTGATGCTGCTGCTGATGCTGCTGCTGGTGCTGGAGCATATGCTCAGCAGCATCAGCAGTATGCTGAGCAGCATCAGCAGTATGCTGAGCAGCATCAGCAGTATGCTGCTGCGCACTGCTGTGCAGCAGCGTCGCAAGCGTATACGCCAGCGTCGCAAGCGGCGCGCTCTCCAGCACCGACAGCGCCAGCAATAACCAATCGAACGACGCCAGAAACTGCGCCGCGCCGCTCAGCCCCGCCGGGACGCGCGCGGCGTAGTCCGCCAGAACGTTGAGTGTGATCGCGGTGAGCACCGCCGCCCGCGCCACGCGCGCCGCCAGGCGCTGGCGTTTCTGGTCTGCGAACGCCGCGAACGCCAGCGACAAATACGCCAGTTCAATTCCTACCGCCGCCAGCCAGCCCGCGAGGTCGCCGCGCGTCGGGGCGAGCGCCCGCTGGACGCCCAGCGCGGACGGGGCGCTGAGCAACAGAACCGATAGCGTTGCGAGAATGCGAAATCTCAAGCGCCGCCCTCCTCGCTGTCACAACACTTGCTTCTCTTTTAATTAAGAGATGTGTTGTGACAGTCACTCGCCTAAGCGTCGCAGAAACCTTCTTCGCAGAAGTCGTTCTGCTCTTCCAAAGACGTACCCGCCCGCAGCACTACGATCTCGTCTTTTCCCCGCGCTCGGCGCTCATCGTTGATCCGGCGCTCCAGTTCTTCCGCCATCCCCCTCAGCGCTGGATATTGTCTGATCAGTTCCGCCTGGCTACGGACGCTGCGGTACGGACAGAACCAGCACGACGATTTCGGCGGCGTCGCAAGTCCGGCGCGCTCGATAATCAACCGGCAGTCGCTTCTGGTCAGACGCTCATCAACCAGCGGGTAGACGTTTTCGATGCGCGCAGAACCGGAATCGCGCATCCGGTGGAACTCATCAACGCTGATCCCCAACATCAAACGTATCCGCTCGCGCTTGTACTGCTGATACAGATAGCGACGGATCGGTTCAACTTTGTACTGCCGCGTACACTGGCGACGCAGTATGAACGATCCGTCTCTAGCGCGCCACGGCGCGGGCGTGAACGCCGGATTAGCCAGCATATCCCCGTACAGATCGCGCTGTAGGATTGTGATGCCGCGGTTGTACGTCTCCCGCAGCCAGCCCGCGAAGGACGCGACGTACTCGCGCGTTGCAGGCGACTCTGCGTCCAGCAGATCGACGTGCACAATCTCATCAATATGCCATCCGCGCTGCATCGCCAGTACGACAAGCGCCGTACTCTGCACGCCGCCGCCGTAGGATACAACCGTTTTCATTACCACTCCTTTCTCAATCCACAAACACCGACCGCGCCGCGCGCGCCCAGTCGCCGTTGCGGAACCGCAGCCCCAGCGCACGCGCCTGCTCTCGACTGACGCCCGCGCGCTGGAGCGCCGCCAGTGCAGCGAGCAGCGCATCGTCCCCGCCGTCCCCGTCCCCGGAAAACTCCCCGATTTGGGCGGTTTTCGCGGGTTCGGGACAGTCGGGGACGGGGACGGAAGAAACCCGTCCCGGCGTATCAGAAAGCCTTGGGACGGGGCTACCCCCGTCCCAGAGCATCAGCAAGCCTTGGGACGGCGCGGGTTTGTCCCCGCGCTTGCTGACGCCTTGGGACGGCTCCGCCCCCGTCCCCGCGCTTGCTGAAGTCGAACAAACCCCTTCGTTCCGTCCCCGCGCACCAGAAAGCGCCGGAACGGACGTCTGCTCATCAGCAGTCACAACACCTACATCTCTTTTATTTATAGACGGTGTTGTGACAGCGCTTGAGAGCAGCATCTCCAGCAGCGCCGCATCGTTGCGCGCGTTGATCAACCCGTCGAAGTCCCCGACCAACGCCGGTGTTCGGATAAGGAACTGCTCGTTGTTGTGACGCACCACAAACAACCCGCGCTCGCCGGGCGGCGGGGGCAACTGCGACGGGCGGTAGAGCAGCGCCTTCGGATCGCGCACCCCCAGCGCCGGAGCGTCTTGACTGCCGTCCACCAACGCGCCGGAGATGAGGGTTGATAGGTTCATTCTCCACTCAAGCCGCTTGCCGGTGGGCGTCTGCATCGACACAATCACTCTGATCCCCAACGCCCGCGCTTTGCTGACGAGCGCGATCAGCAGCCGCTCCGTCTCGTCAACGACATCGATGATGTCCGTCGCCAGCACCACCAACAGCGGCAGCGGATCGGGCGCGGTCTGATTGTACTCTTCGACGCTGCGCACCCCGGCGCTCAACAACAACCCGAACCGGCGCTTTGCTTCCTCGTTGATCGCGCCGATTGCGTTCAGTATCCGCTGCTGCCCCTCGTCGCCGTAACCTCCCGCGGGCGGAAACAGCATCTGCGGCAACCGGGCGAGGTTCGGCGTCAGCCAGTCCCCCTTCCCGTCGAGGATCGCCCACTGCGCGCCCGGTTCGTTGAGCAACGCCGCGAACCACAGCCGCAGTAGGTGATCCTTCCCGCACCCGCTGGTTCCATACAAGCCAATATGCAGCGCGTCGCGCCCGAAGTCCAGCCAGCGAAACGCGCCGGTCTGGTCACGCCCCAGCGGAACCGCGAAACGCGCCGGGCGCTGGTCGGTTGGGTTGAACAGTGAGGGGGAAGGAAGCGTCACAACAGTATCTTCTCTTTTATTTCTATACGGTGTTGTGACGGCAGCGGGGGCTGCGGCAACGGGGGCTGCGGCGGTAGTCGCAGCCTCAGGCGTCACAACAGCATCTTCTTCTTTATTTATAGACGGTGTTGTGACAGTACGCAGCGCCGTCGGCAGCCAGCCGCGCTGTTCGAGTTGCCTCTCCGCCCGATACGCGGCGTCGTTCAGCGCGTGGTAGACGCGCATCGCCGCCTCGCGGTTGGTCGCGGTGAGCATCGCGAGGAACGCGAACACTCCGGCGATAGGATCAACGCTGAACGCAACCGCAACGCCAAACAGCACCAGAAAAACGGTTTTGCCGCTGACGTTCACCGCCCGCCTCCGCCACCCCCGCCGGGCGCTCTGACATTCGCTGCCAACAGCAGCGCCGTCACCGCGCACAGAATGGCGAGGAACTCAAACGCGAACGATGCGGCAAACGTCCAGCCCACCTTCGCCAGCACCGCCGCTGCGCCCTCCAGCGCGTCCGGCAACGGCGCAAACAGCCCGCCGCGCTGCCACACCTCCACCAGCGCGACCGCCTCGCCGAAGTCGGTGACAATATCGAAGAAAATGAAGAAATACACCATCCACTGAAGCGCCCGAATATCGCGTTGCACCAGCCCGACCGTCGCCAGTTCGATCAGCGTCGGCAGCAACGTCAGAAACAGTGCAAACAGCGTCAGCCATTCCGCCCCCGTCGCGAGCACGTCGGCGGCTATCGGCTGAATGAAGCGCCACGTCGGTACGAGGTCGTAGCGGTACGCCAAAGCGCCGAAGACATACGCGAGAATGAAGAAACACACCGCTGCGACGACCGCCGGAACGCCCCGCACCCCGCGCGCCCAGTCGACCGCGCGGCGCAGGTTGTCGCTGAGGTCGAGCGCGCTCAGCAGTCCGTCCGCGACGTTGCTGTTGACGAGGGCGAGAATGACGCCCCCGGCGATGATCCAGGCGATGAGGTCACTCATACAGCGTCCACCCCCTCTTGCCGCGCACCCAACGCTCAACGAGGTACGCCCCGTCCGGCGCTTCGCGTCCCGCGACGTATCCCAACGTCCCGTTCAGGTCGTAGATCACGAACGCGCCTGCCGCGCGCACCGCCACGTCGCGCTTCGCGGCGCGCTCAAAACGACCGACCGCGTGCGTCCACTCTTCCAACTCTTGATGCGGAATTTCTTCAATCTTCCACCACATTTCGAGGTTTCCTTTCTAGCGCTTTTGCTAACATTTGTACAACCGTCTCGTGAACGTAGCCCCACCGCAGACAGACCGCTGCGAGGTCGCGGTACGGTTGCCGCAGACGCTTCGCGGCGGCGTGCAGATCGGTGTAGACAGTCAGTACGTTCTCGTCCAAACGCCAGCACAGCCCAAGATACGCATCCGCCGCGCTAGGATCGGCGTAGGCTTCCCCGACCGCCGCGCTCTCGCGGAGCGTCGGGACGTGGTAGCGTAGGAAGTATCTGATGTACGTCGGACGATACCCGACGGTCAGCATCAGTTCCGCAACCGCCTGCGCGTCGCTGCGCAGTTTGTGCCGCGTCCAACGCAGCAGTCGCGTCTCGGTCACATCCACGCCGCGCAGTCGCGCTGCGAAGAACGACATCGCGGCGCGCAGATCGTCGTCACGCATTGTTGATGTCCTCGCACAATTGGCGCAACACGCGCGTAGACGGGACCAACCCAAGCCGAAACCACCACTCTGCCGCCCGCCGGTCGCGCTCGTCTTCGATCCGCCCCAGCGCCCGCATTACCGCCGACGCCAGACGCAGCGCGGCGCTGGACGGCGCGTCGCTGATGGCGTCGTTCCAGTGGCGGTCGATGAACTCGCCGAGCAGCGCAGGCGTGCACTCGTTGTTCAAAAGATATTCCGCCAGCGCTTCCCGATCCGCCAGCGCGCGGCGCAACAGCGCCCGCGCCGCGTGACGGTCGAGCGGCGCATCCGGCGGAAGATGCGCGTACCAACGCACAAAGCGTTCCGCTTCGTCACTCATCCGCCCGCTCCTTCCCCAGCAGTTCATCAAGAACGCGCTGGGGCATCATCACCCACTCCCGGTCAACCCGCGCGCCGTTCTCGGTTCGCTGCGGCACATCGTCGCCGAAGACCAAAACGAACAGTGGGATACGGTCAAACCGCGCCGCGCGGTCAATTGTCTGAAGTAACGCATCAAGCGTCGGTTTGGTCAACATCTTTCGCCTCGCTTTCACTTCTACCGCAAATCCGGGGTTATCACCAACGAACCCATCAACGCCGAAGCGCGTGAGGTGCCCCACGCGCCCGGTCGAAGTCAAAAGGCGGGCAAGCGACGGATCGCTCACCCGCCCGAATGTGGCTTGCAAAGCCCGCAGTGCTTCTCTCTCCTTTCTTTTCCAACGCGGTTCAGAACGGGACTTCATCTTCTTTCGTCTTTCGCAACCGCGCGCGAACGGGGGCGATGTGCACGATTTCGTACCAGCCGCTGGGCTTGGTCTCAATCGTCAATTGATATTCCCGCCCGACGGCGGACTGAACAAACTCTTCTGCGTTGGCGAGTTGTTCATCTGTCATTACCGACACCCCGTAGAGCGCCGCGAGGGTTTTGTAGAGGTTCGAGACCTTCCCGTTCTTCGCCGGGTGGTCGAGGCGCGGGGGCTTCCGCACCCACTTTGAAACGCGGAGCGGTTGTTCGAGATCGTCGTCTACAACCTCAAACTCGAAGACAAACACGTCTTCATACGTCGGTTCGGGGTGGAGCCGCGTCTCGAACGTTGCGCGCTGGCGTTCTTTGACGCCGAGAAACCGCGCGGTGTACGCCCCGTTGAGTTCGGGGCGCTCTTCCTCGCCTTCACGCTTAATCAGTTCCTTGAACATACCTTTCACTTCCTTTCTCTGAACTTCGGCGCAATCGCCTTACCCCGCATTATACTCCAATACACTCGATTTGTCAAGCGGCTCGCAGCGTTTTCTGAACGGGCACCAGCGACATTCTTCCGTTCCCCAAGCGACCGCCTCGGCGATGTACCCATCAAGCGCCAGCGACTGCAACCGCAGCGCCTTGTAGAGCAACGCTTCAGCGCGGGCGCGGTCGATCTCGAAACGCATCTCCTCCATCTCACCCGTATCGCGGTTGACCAACAGCACCACGCCGGTCTGCGCGTCGGTTAGCGCCGCGTAGACGCTGATCTGGTCAACGTATTCTTCCAATTTCGACCGCGCCGCCCACTCTTTCGCGCTGACGGTTTTGATGTCAACGACCGTCAGCGTGTTGTCGTCTTCGACCAGCAGCGCGTCGATCCGCCCGGAGACCGCGCCGCTCATCACTCGAACCTCTGTTTCCACACGCCCCGGAAACGCTTCCCTCAACAGCGCTTCTAAATGCGCGTGGATCGCGTCGCCCAGCAACGCCGACGGACTATCGCCGCGCGGCGCGTCCGGTTCGCACCCCAGCAACGCGAACGTGATGCGCCGGTCGCACGCCGAAATCTCGCTCGCGTACACGCGATCCCGCGCCGCGACCGGGCGACGCTTCGCGGCGACGGCGGCGCGGATCGCGTCAACGAGCGGCTGCGGTTTCTGGATTTTGACACCGAAGAACGTTGTCATCAGTACTTCCTCCAATTCTTTGAAATCGGGTTTGCTTCGACCGCAGGCGGGCAGCGCTGCATATACCGCTGCGCCGCGTTGAGCATCGTCTGCTCCAGCCAGCGCTGCGCTTCCTCCTCCGACAGCGACGCGGGGACAATCGCCAGCGCCTCGTCGTAGATCGGGGCGACGATCATCCGTTCGATCCCCAACGTCGCCTCAACCCCGCCCTCGCGCGGGTCGCAGAGACGGAACGCATCCGCCATCGCCTGCGCCATAATCACCGCATTCCCCCCTTGGCAAGGGTGGTTCATCGCCTGCCTCTGGATCGCACCCCGTTCGCGCCAGACGCGCTTTTCGTCAGCGAGGTTCGTCGCGGGCTTCGGCAGCGTGAACCAGCGGCGCAGACCGGCATACGTCGTTACGTATCCGGCGGTCGAACCGTCTGCGCGCTTCGCGGATTGTTCAAACGGCGCGCGGGCGGTATCCGCAAACCAGTTCGACAACACCGGATACGCCGCGCTGAATTCTCGGAAGAATTGTGCCGCTTCGTCGACCGTTATATGCAACTTCTTCGCCAGCCCGACCGGGGTGCCGCCGTAGAAGTATAAGAACGCAACCACCTTTGCGACTTGTCGCGTCGTCTTCTTGTACGTCTTCCCGATCCTCTCCATCAACCCGCTTTCAATCACAAACCGCACCGTGCGCTGCGCGTCCCACGCCGCCGGAATAACGTACCCTTCGACCGGCTGATGCTGAAACGTCAGCGTCGTCGGTTCCGGTTCCGCAACGTCGCCGCGCCGGAGGTGGAACATCAGCGCGGCGGTCACGCTGTGGTTGTCGCCGCCGGACGCGAACAGCGCCAACAGCGCCGGGTCTTCCGACAAATCCGCCGCGATACGCTGTTCCATCGCCGCATAATCGGCGTTGACGAACACATAGCCGTCCGGTGCGAGAAACGCGCTGCGGTAATCGAGATCGTCCCCCTCGCCGCGCGGGATATTCAACAGATTAGGCTCCCCGCACGCGAACCTGCCGGTGTCCGCGCCCGCGATTTTGAGGTGCGGGTGGATGCGACCGGTGAGCGGGTGGATATACGCGAGGAACCCGCGCCCGTAGGTCGTCACGCGCTTCTGCCAGTGCGACCAGGCGCGGTAGAGATCGAAGAACCGGCGCTTTTCCGGGTCGTCTTCGTATTCTCGCTCCAATTCGCCTAACTCTTGTTTGTCCAGCGAGTTGATGTCAACCCCGCGCATCTTCGCAGCAGTTTTGACCAGTTCGCGCTTCGTCAACTCGTTCGGTTCGACGCCGAGGTACTCAGCAAACTCCTCCGCTGCGGCGCGCAACCGCCGCTCCGCCTCGTCCGCCAGTTCGTTCCAGCGGGTTGCGTCAACCCGCAGCCCGCAGTACTCGACGGCGGCGGTCGGAACGGTGAGGTTGACGAACAGCCGCACCGCGTCCAGCGCGCCCAGCGCCTCAGCGCGCTGTTGCTGGCGGCGTTGGATCGCAAAGAGAACCTCGACATCTTTCAGTGCGTATTCGACTTGATCCGGCGTTGGCTCAAGCGCGTGCGGGTTGGCGAACGTCTCGCGCACGCTTTTGTCCAACTTCTCACCGATCCAGCGTTCGGTTACTGCTGCGAGCGAGTGCGGAACGTCGAGACCAAGCGTGATCACGCGGTCGGCGACAACCACATCCCACTCAACTTTGGGGAAAACGCCGACGGTGTGCAGTACAAACTGCACATCAAAGGTGAGGTTCGCGCCGACCAGCGGCGTGCGCTCGAATATCGGGATGAAAACGTCGAGACCGACGCGCCGCACGTTGAAACAAAACGCTTTGCCGTCCGGCGTCGCGAACTGGACGAGGAAGACGCGCGAGGTGCGCGGGTCGAGACCGGGACGCACCGGGTCGTTGGCGTAGTCGCCGCTCAGAAGCAGACGGGCGACGTGGCGCATCACCCACGCCGGTACAACCTCGTCGTCAAGCGCTGCAAGCGCGTCCTCCAGATCGTTGATGCGCCGTGCCGAGGTCTTCCCGCCACGCGGCGCGTCGGCGAGGAGACGTTGCAAACGCTGCTTTCCGGTGAGGTGGTCAATCGGCGGGGGAAGCGGATCGGGCAGATCGTCGGGATCGGGGTCATACGTCAAACCCCACCGATTACGCTTCAAATACGCGAAATACGCGGCGTATTCCGATTTCGTTCGTTTGTTCGGATAGCGGAATTGCGGTTGCGTTTCGATGTCGAACGCAAGCGCTTCGCATTCGAGCAGTGATTGAACCGCGTCAAGCGCCTCATCGCGGTGGTTGATGTACCGCCTCAATCTTCACCAGCCTTTCTCTCACATCGTATTCTCTGTGCTTCCGCAACCGCCCGCGCCGATCGCGCAGCCAGCGCGCGACGGAAGGAGTGCGCAGCACATCGAATACTGCTAATCCGTCAACGAAGAGAATAGCAGCAAACGTCGGGATTGTCAAGCGACGCGCCGCGTCAACGACGGATTGCGGAATAATCGTTGTTGGGTACGTATCAGATCGAATTGAGCGACGCTTGACTTCCAGCGCCGCGACCGGTTGCCCCTCGTCGAACAGCAGATAGTCGAGCGCAGCGCGCTCGTCCAGCCGCGCCAGCGTGATGCCGGGACGGTCGGGGTAGAGCAGCAGCGCCGCCGTCTGCGCGATCACTCGCTCATACGGCAGACCGAACGCGGCTTGTTCGTCAAAGGATCGCACCGCCGCCTCCTAGTGTACAGCAGCAGCAGCCGTCACAACGCCGGACTTTCTTTTATTTCTATACGGTGTTGTGACAGGCGTTCCGAGAAACTCGAACACCGGCGCGGTTCGCTCTTGATGCCGCTTGCGGATGCCCGTTGCACGCAGTCGCGCCCGGTCAACGTTGACCAGCCGGTAGACGCGCATTCGCTTCCCGCCGTCTACCCGATGCTGCTTCCCTTCGATGCCGACGCCGATCCGCGCAAAGAGCGCGCCGACGAACGACATCGGCTTCCGGCGAAAGTCTTCGCGCACCTTGATCCCCAGCGCCGCCTGGATGAGCAGCCGGTTACGCTCGACGAGATCAACAAACTCTTCGGTAATTGCGATCTCCGCGCCTTCTTCGATCTTCAACTTCAGCGCGGCGAGCAGCGCGTTGAACCAGACTGCAAACAGCGCGAACCGGTTGCGGTCGGCGCTGAACCGCCGCGCCGTCTCTATCTCGTCCAGCGCCTTTGCGACCTCTGTATCCTCCACCGCCGCGAAGCGCTGCGCCGCGCCGTATGCGCCGCGCTCGTCGTCTAACACCAGATCGGCGTCAACGTCAATCCCGTAGCGCTCTTCCAGTTCCACTTTGCGCTCCGCGTCGCGTTTCTCTTCCGCCGTCTTCGCGTCATCCGGCGTCGGCGCGTTGGCGATGCGTTCGGCGCGCTCGCGTTCCTTCACCTCGCGCTGCTCACGCAGCGACTTCGCCAGTTCGCGGCGGCGGTCGGTCGGTAGATTCGGCTTGTCGCGGTCATCCCAGACCTCAACGCCTTCAGCAGCGAACGAACCGACGAAGTTATCAAAAAACGCATTCTTCTGCGCCGCTGTTTTCGCTTTGACGACACAGTAAAGATCGAGGTACACGCGATCCCATTCCGTTGCCGGTTCCGCCGCACCGGACGCGCGGGAAACGCGGAAATCCGCCTCCAATTCCCGTAATTTCGCCAGATCACGGTACGCTTCGGGCGACGTAGGCTCGTTCATTCGCTTGGTCTCAACGTACACGTTGATCTCGCGCTCAAGCGGATTGCGGATGCGCCCCAGTTGCTGGCGGAAATCGTCAACGTCGCCCACGCCGACGCCGTTTCTGGCGATCCCGAACAGTGCGAACCCTTCCACATCAATCGAGACGCCGGTGCCGACCGACGGGGAGTAAATGAACACATCAACATCTCGTAGAATATCGTTGATGCGCTCAAGCGTCTCGTTGTTGTTCTCGCTTGTTTCTGAGGTGATCTTCAGTATTCGCGCGTCCGGTAAAAACTGTCGGTAGAACAATTCCGCGCGGTCGGCGTCTGCGCGGGTGTTGCACGCAAGCGCGATTTTCCACGCATTGGTTTCGTACCACTCCAGCGACTTCTGGAGTACGTCTTCCGGCGTCGGCAGCAGTACGAGGTGGTCGATTGCGCGGTGTGCGTACTCGTTTTCGACGTAGGCTATCGGCTGGTCGGGAAACGCAGCGTTGATGAACGTCAACGTCGCTTCACCAACATCGGCGTCGGCGAGAATAATCAAACGCGCTTTGCGGAGATGCTCCATCAACGCGCCGACAGCCGAGACTTTGCGGCTTTTCAGATTGCGGTCGTTGACGATTGCCTTCAGCACTTGTTCGATCTCGTCAACGATAACGAGATCGTAGGGTGTGTCGGTTTCAATTTTGTCCAGGCTGTGGATGGTGGTAGCAACGCGCGGGGCGTCGGTGATCCAGCGCCCGTCTTCGTAATACGGCGTGAGGTTCAGCCGCGCCGCGCTCTGGCGCACCAGCGAGACGCGATGCCCCACCGACAATACCCGATTGTAGCACTTCGCGGCTTCTGCCAGCCACTGCGTTTTACCCGTCCCTTTTGCGGATCGGATCACGACGATGTTCGGGTATTGATCATCTGGGTCAATCTCGATGTCGAGGTAGCGCTGGTTGATGCGCAGCGCGTCGGGTAGTTCCGGCGATACAACGTACCCGCCGCGTAAGCCGGGGATCGTTCCCTCGAACCCGTATTGCCGGGCGAGGTTGATCAACACGCCAATACCCGACTCAACGTCCTCCGGCTTCCGGTGCTTCTCCCAGTCGTACGTCCAGCCGTCGAGCACCTCAGCCGCAACGTCTTCCGGCAGCGCAGACTGGATTGCCCAGACCGCCGCCAACCACATATTGTACTCAAGTCCGTCGCCCGGAATATAGCGCAGCAACGTCTCGATTGTCTCGCGCGTCGCCGCGCCGCCGACGCGCTTCGGCGCGAGGAGCGGGCGACGGGCGAACGCGGCGAAATCGGCGAGGTCGTAGTAGCGGTCGCTGTTGCGGATGACGGTGATGGGTTTCTTCTGCGGTCGCTGCTTCCAGTTGTAACTCCCGATCACCCGGATCGACCGCGCAGCGTCGCTCGTATTGTCGAGCGTCCAGCCGTACCGCGCGGCGGTGAGGCGCAGTTGCGCCTCGACGCCCGCCTGGATCGGGGCGACGTAGTTGATCCACTGTGGTTCGCGCAAAACCCACATCGGCATCAGCCCGTTGCCGGTGTGGACGATCAGCGTCGGTTCCGGCAAGCCGCTTTCCTTCAGCAGTCGCAGCGCGTCGTCTTTCGACGCCGGAAGCGTCTTGGCTTTGTGGGCGTCGGATTGGATATCGATGTCGGCGGTGATGACGCGCTGGAGGTGCGCGATGTCGGCGCTGCCGGACGAACCGCGATCTGGTTTCACGTATTGCGAGGAACGTTTAATATAGATGTCGTAATTGAGGTTTCGTTTAATATGGTCAGCGATCTCGGTGCGTTGTGACAGCGAAAACGTCGAGCACGCAAAACGACCGTCGGTCAACTTGACGCTAACGGTCGTATACGCGGCGGCATCGTCGCCGTACAGTAAGTCGAGGTAATCCTCGAATGTAATAGACATATACTCCTTCCTCCCTCTTCTAAGCCGAGGTCTACTATGCCGGTCGTTAGCCTAGCACACAAGTTCCTATCTGTCAAGGGCTTTCGGCGGGATTTCGGTTGAGATTTGACCCTTGACAAGCGGTGCGGTGTGTGGTATGCTGTAGGTACGACAGTCATCTATCTGTAAGGAGGTAAGCAAAATGGTCAAGTCAGTCAAAGTCGAACGGTTTAAGGACTGTGAAGAACTCGTCCGAGTCCTCTCGCGTTCCGAGACTTGCCCGGCAACGAACAAAGACATCATCCGTCCGCTGAATTATGAGTTGTTTATCGGTTCTCACCTTCCAGAACCCGATTGGCACCGGCTCGGCGCTCTGGTTGTTGCCCTCTTCCGCAGTTTCGCCGTTGTCGATGTCGAAATTTGGCAGACCAACGCAGGTACCTGGGTCGCCGACGCGCTCGTTGATTTCGGCGGCGTTCGGCGACTTCGGAAGGGCGAGGGCGACGCCCCGCTGCACGCGGTGATCGAACTCATCACCGATATTCAACGCTACTAACCCTCGCTTCCCCGCCTTCGGCGCTCCGCACCAAATGCGGGGCGCTTTTCTTTTCCCTCTTGACAACCCCGCGAAAGCGAGGTATACTGTGCGTGCGACAATTCTATTCAGAAAGGAGCCCTCTTATGGCATCCCTCACCGTCAACGTCGAGCGCTGGGAAGGAACGGATATGGCGTTTGTCCGCTCACGCGCTTCCGACGCGCCGGAAGCGGATAAGGATGTTCTGCGTTCGATTGATTACCGAATTTACGGGGGGACGTGCGTCCCCACAGACTTCCAAATCCGTGCGGGCGTGTTGGCGTCGCTGATACTGCATTTCCCGAAGCGGGACGTGCGGATCGTCGAACTTCGGGCGTTCCGCAACGATCCTCTCTGGACAGCGGAAGCCCAGATCGCAGAGGATAACCAAGTTATCTACCGACGCGGCGTCGGCGCAACACCGGTAGACGCGCTGGTAGACCTTGCGTTTGACGTTCAGATGTTAGACTAGACGCCTCTGCTTTCTTCGCGTCCCAGCATTTCGCTGGGGCGCTTTTCTTTTCCCTCTTGACAACCGCACCGAAGCGCGGTATACTACAAGCGTAATCGCAATCAAGTTATAAGGAGGTCAGCGATGAAGACTATCTATCACACAAAAGACGTTTGGATGAATCGGTACAGTGTCAAGATCGAACCACGCCACGGTACGCCGTATTGTCGCTTCTGGAACCGGGACAATGCGCACCCGGAGAACAACGCGGATTGGATTGCTGAGGTCGGGGGCGGACTTCTCACCGGAACACACATCCCGGTTGAGTTCCATAGCGAAACGATTGAAGCCATCGCGCGTCTGATCAAGGATATGCATCTTGTAGATGCAAACATCTATGATGAGCGGGAAGGGTGGGGAGTACGTCTCACCCTCTGCCCGGAACTCGAAAACATCTATATGAAAGGTATTGGCGCAACCCCAGCCGAGGCGATCCGCAATGCCGAAGAGTTGCCTTGGTTCTGGTCGCGCTGGGTAAAAGACTAACCCAACCGCCTTCCGCGCGCCTCAGTGAGCAACTGGGGCGCTTTTCTTTTTCCTCGCCCGTCGCCCCCGCTCAATCCGCGTCACCAGCAGCACCAGCACCGCGGACGCAGCGACTTGCGCCGCGTCGGGGTGGACGAACGCGAGTACGAACGCGCTGACGAGCAGCAAAACATCAAGTTTCATCTTCGTCCCCTTCCCACAAACGCAGTGACCTTATCGATCAATATCGGCAGCAGTGTCGGCGCAACGACGCCCGCAACGAACGGGATGTAGCCGGAATAGCCCACCAGCACCCCCGCCCCCGCGCCGACCAGCACCCTCCCCAGCGCGCCCAACTCGACACTGTGCTGCTCCGCGTCGTAGCGCGGCAAAATCACCTCGCCCTCGTTGTCGGCGAGGTATGCGGTCGCCGCGCCGATTGCGCCGAAGACCGCGTTCCAGATGTAATCGACTGCGGTCAGCCCGTTGTGCCCCGCCGCCAGCAATTGGAATATCTCAACGATGTCCACTTTGCTCCTCCCTCTGCCAACGTCGAACGAGCGCGACGACGAAATCCGCGTAACGCTCCGGGTTGTTGCCGTCTGACGACGGCGCGTAGCGCGGCAGTATCTGCCGCAAGCGACACAATCCGCGTCGCTTGCAGTAGTGCTCTTTGAGCAACTCGCACCAATCGTTCAAGCCGTCCGTCCAGCGCGCGTAGACCGCGAACGGATGCGGCGTTTGTGCGATCATCCGTCTGCCGCGTCTGAGATTACCCCAGTTGCGCGTGCGCGTCGCCACGCCGCGCAGCCCGTAACTGCTTTCCTTCGCGAAGAACGCCAGCGCGATGCCGCGATCTGCGCCCCAGTCGTCAAGCGCCGCAAGCAGCGCGTCGGTCTCGACGAACGCCGGACTGCGCGCGCTGCGCAGCACGCGCCGGAACGTCGCGGCGGTGATGCTGTGCGGCGCGAAGATAAGCGGATTATCGTCAATCATCGCTGCCTCCCCCGCAGTGCGGACTGAACCAGATGCACTCGCGGTCTTTGTTCTTTCCGACGCCGTTGCGTCGCCAAATGAACCGCGCCCACCCGGACGGGAACAGCGCGTCGCTGTCGGCGTCGTCGTAGCCGCAGACCGCGATGCGCAGTTTGGGGTTGTTGCCGTTGGCGACCGCCCAACGCGCAGCGCGCTGCCAGACATCCGCGCCGTCGGTGTTGTAGTCGAAGTCGCGTAGGTGTCGCGGATACGGCGGATCGAGCAGAATACCGGCGACGCCGAGGTGGTTTGCTTTCCCGACAACAATCTCAAAATCATTCCAAAACACGTGAACGTTACGCAGTCGTTCGGAAAGCGCTGCGACGTATTCGGAAACGCGATGCTCTTTGACAAGACGGGAAAGTACCCGATGCGATGTTGTCAGACTGCCGCGTATTCGCCCCGTTCCTTGTTCGTAGACTAACCGCCCGTCGCGCACCAGCCACCCGCCGGGCTTCAGCAGCGACGGGTCGAGTTTATACGCCATCACATACGCCCAGCGCGCCGCCAGAACCGGATCGTAGTACTCCGGATCGCCGCCAAGCCGCGCAACGAGTTCTGGGAACTTATCTCTGGTGTAGTGGTGATACGCGATCAACTCCAGTTCGGCGCGCGGGAAGTTTAGATGCCGCGCAACCTCGTCCGGTGCGTACTTGACCGCGCGCAGGTAGTTGACCACGTAGCCGTCGAGATCGTTGACGATCTCGTGTTTGACCGGCGGCGACGCGAGGATCCAACTCGACGAGCCGGTGAAGGCGTCGATGCGCGTATCGATCTCACCGAACCGTCGGTTGATTTCCGGCGCAATAGTGTATTTTCCGCCAACGTAGGGAAACAGTTGTCGAGGCATCTCCTTCCTCACCTCAATGCAGTCACGAAATCGTCGGGGTTGAACGAGACGGTGTACGTCGTTCGCTCGCGGCTGATAGTACGCGATGTAATCTTCGCGTTGCGGAAATAACCCGGCACAATCGCATAATCGCTCACATCCGCCGCCCAGTTCGGAACCGTTACGCCGTTGTTCATCATCAACTCGTATCTCGAATTATCGAGTTCGACCGTCAGCGGCGCGATCTGGCGATCCAGTGCGGTCGCCGCCTCGTCGCGGCGCGCTTCCGCAATCGCTTTACTGCCGTACTCGCCGACGCTGGCAACGCGCCAAGCGAGGGCTTGGCGACGGTATTCGAGTGATGTGATTGATGTCGTTGCGGTCAGATGATCCGTCCAATAGCCGCGATATTGTGCAAATACGCGGTTTGGCGCTTTCGAGATGTCGGTGACGCGCGTCGTCTCCGGGAAGCGCCAGACTAACGTACTGTCTGTACGAAAATCGATTACCGGCAGCGGGCGGTCGCGCAAGAAGCGCTTGCGATGATATCTGATAGTCGTGGCGTCGCTCTGCTCGATAATGTCGCGCAAATTTGCGTCCGGTTTTGTGATCGGTATGTTTGACGGGAACGGAATGTATACATTACAACACCCGCCGCGCCCCGTCAGCGCTATAAAGAGTAGTGCATCGCTGAAAGCGTGGATGTTGATTCTCGCGCGAAACGTAACCGACGTTGCGCCCGCCGTCGTCTCGTTTCCGGCGTTGGCGCGCACGCCGATTACCCACCCGAAGCAGGATGTCGTTGTAACAGTAGTGTCTGCGGAACCGATGCCGGTGAACGTTCCAAGCGTTAGCGTGTATGCGTCGGGTGACGGGATCGCCGTCACCGGCGCAACCCAAATGCCGGTCGCCAGACCGGTGTAAGAGAGTGAGGATGGGGGTATTGACAAGCGCTCGTTTGCTGCGATTGGCAGGTAGCGTTCCGGCTGATCGTACAGATACGCAACGAAGAAGAGCGTATTATTAGAAATCGTAAATGCACGCTTTGTGCGTATCCGTATGTTCGGAAATCCACCGGCTTCAACAATCTCGTACTCCCACAAATCCCCACGCGAATCGTACCCGCTGCTCGGCATAAACCCCGCGCCGACCGGTTGCCAGCGGGTCATATCGTCCATATGCCTCACCACCGATATTCGCGCGTCTCTCTGCAACGCGCCGAACCCCAGTGCGTGCCAGGTGATGCTGCCGTCGCGCGCTTCTTCAATCCGCTCAATCTGCCCGCGCCAGACGGTGCGCGAGAGTTGCGTACAGTAGACGATCAGTTCATCGCCGATCTGCGTCATAACTCCAGAGCGCGCGTAGCCGGGAGGCAGCGTGACGCGCCCGCGCTCGTCGCCGTCGTCACTCGTTGAGAACTCGTAGTCAGCGGCGGTGAGCGGAACGGGAAACTGCTGATGCGGTTTGGTGATTGCAACAAGCATATCTTCCTCACGCGAACGATGCGGGTTCGATGCGACGCGATCGAATAACCAAACCGGCGGACGCGTTGGTGAGTATCGTCGTCATCGTCCCGACGAACACTGCGATGTAACGGCTTGAAACGAATCCCGGCGCGCCGTAGATCGTTCCAGATGGTTCTACGCGAAACGGACGAAACGACGCGCTTTGGTGGTTGAGGATGTGGAAATACGTGATCGGCGGCGTCCCGATGACATTCCAGACGGAAACGCCGTCAACCGGGATGAGGATGAGCGGCATCACCAACGTCCCCGTCGGTACGTTCTGGATTTCGAGCGTTAGTGTAAACGCCGCGTCCCCGCGCACAAACAGTGCGGGCGTGTACCACGAGCGGTCGCCGGAAATCGTCTCGGCGATTTGCGGTTGTTCGTTCCAACTGATGAGGTAGCGCGCGTTTGACGGTGGCGTAGACGGGCAGAAAATCTCGATGAACAGGCGATATACGTCGTGCGGGAAACCGGTCGTGACGGTGTACGTGATCGTCCCGCTTGTCGCCGAAGCGAAAAACGCGCGCGTCAGCGTCTGCCAGCCCGCGTTCCAAGTCTGATCCTGCGTAATCCCGCTCGATACCGACGTGGGGCTGATTGCCTGAATGCGACTCGTCCCCGTCGCGCTCTCCAACTCCTCAACCGCAATCAGTGCGTTGTAAAGCCCAGGCATATTTGAGATCGGGGTGCATATGAGATCGTTTTTGTAGAGATACGCATCGCTTGTTCCCGCCAGCGTGACGAGACGGCGCTCATACGGCGCTAACGCCGAAAGCGTTGTATCTATAAACGTATAGTTGAGGAACGGATTGATGAGCGTCCCCGTCACCCGCACCCGCGCGAGGACGCCGATTGAGGTCGCTTCGACGCTCAGCAGTGTGACCGTACCGTCGCGCAGATACGACCGCAGCGACGTACCGCCGGTTGCGTCTTCCGCTACGACCAACACGCCGCCCGCGACCGCAAGCCGTCCGTCTTGCCGTCGCTGCGCGTAACTGTGCAATTCGCGCGCGAGTGTATTCACCGCGTCCAGCGCCTGCTGGCGCGTTGCGCGCCGGAACGCGATCTCAACCGCGAACGGTTGCGGGTCGGTGAGACTATTCGCGCGAAACCCGATGCCGGGCACGTCTTGATTAGTTGCGTCAACGATGATGTTCGTATCCGCATCGAAAACAAGCGTTCCAATTCGCCGTATTCGCATTTTACACCCTCCCGAACCGCGCCAGGCGCGTGAGGTTATCGATCTCGCTGCGCACCATCAGCGCCACCCGCCGCTCATCCATCCCCGGCGCGGCGTTGACGGTGATCCCCCCGACGTTGACCGTTGCCGACGACGGTTGCGCGGTCACCGCGTCGCGCGTCAGCAACGGCAGCGGGGCGAGCCCTTCCGTCAACCCGCGTAGGATGCCTTCGGCAAGCGGCATTCCCACTTCCTTCGCCGCGACGCGCGACGGTGAGCGGATGCCCAGCGCCGCCTTCGCTGCGTCCAACGCCGCCTTCGCCGCCCGCGCCGCCGCGTCCGCCAGCCCGCGCGCCGCGCTCTCCACACCGCTGCGTATTCCGTCGATCAACGCCGCGCCGAGCGACGCCGCGCCCGCGATTGCCGAACGGAACGCCGCTTCCAGACGCGGGTACAACGTCTGGAACAGCGACGAGAGCGTGTTCATCAGATTTTCCGCAGACGCTTTTATTCCGTTCCACAGCGTTTCTGCAACACCTTTGATCGCCTCCCACGCTGCACTCCAGTCGCCGCGTAACAGTGCGGTTCCCGCTTCAAACAGCCCGCGCAGTACGGCAAGCGCCGTTTCCGTCAGCGTCTTGATCTGGTTCCACGCGAACCGCGCGACGGCGGTGATCTCGTTTCCGAAATTGCGCCACACCCACTGCGCCGCCGCGACCAACGCTTCAATCGCTGCTTGAACGAACCGCGCCGCAGCGGTGACGACGCTCATAATTCCCGACCAGGTGCGTTGCGCGAACGCGAGGATGTCTGCGCCGTGGGCGTTCCAGATTTGCACCGCTAGCGCGGTTGCAAACTGCACTGCTTGCTGCACCGCCGCAAGCGCGGTCTGCACCGTTGACTGCACCGCGCTCCACGCCGTTTGCGCCGACGGGGCAAGCGTCGCGTTGAGCGCGTTCCAGACTGCAAAGATCGCAGACGCCGCATCGGTGATCATCTGCTGCACGCTGCCGGTCGTCACCCCGACTAGCCCGATCTGCGCCGCAAGCGCCGCGACGGGATCGGCTGCGTTGAGGATGCCGGAAGTCCACGCGGTGAAGGCGTTGACGCCTTCCGCCGCCGCAGCGACGAGTTGCGTGAGATGCGGCAACAGCGCGCTGCCAACGGTGATTTGCAGCGTTTCGACGGCGGCGTTGAACTGGTCGAGCGTAAACCCGTAGCCTTGCTGCATTATCGCCGCCGCCTGCGCCGCGCCGCCCGCGTCGCGCATTGCCTGACCCATCTCGTTGTAGCCCGCTGCGCCCGCACCGGCGATTGCCGCCGCAGCGCGGATGGCGTCTGATCCGAAGATGGTGTTCAGCGCCAGAAACTTCTGCTCTTCGCTCAGATTTTTGGTTGCGTTGTGGAGCAGTTCCGCCGCTTTCTCCATTCCGATAAACTCACCTTTGGCGTCGAAAAACTTCGACTTCCCGTCCTTCGTCGCAAGCCCCAACTCGATCATCATTCGAGTTGCGTCTTTGGTTGTCGGGATCAAACGCTGAAGGAACGTCTTCATCGACGTTCCGGCGTCGGCAGCGCTGCTGAACGACGGGGCAATCAGCGCCATCGTCTGGACGGTTTCTTGAAACGACAGTCCGGCGACCTTCGCGCTGCCGCCGACGTTCGCCAGACCGAGCGCGAGTTCTTCAACGTCTACGGTGCTGGCGTTTGCCGCAGACGCGAGGAGGTCGGCGACGTTCGCGGCAGTCACCCCCGTCTCGCCCCAGACGCCGAGTTGTTTGGCTACTATCGTAGCCGCGTTCGCGAGGTCGAGTTGCGCCGCCGCAGCGAGCGCAAGCGTTGCGTCCGTCGCGCCGGACATCACCTCTTTGACGTTGACGCCGCCTTTGACCAACTCGGTCATCGCGTCTAGCGCTTGCTGCGCACTGAACTGCGTTGACGAGCCCAACTCAAGCGCCTTCTGCTTGACATCATCAAACGACAGTCCCGCCTTCGTCAGCGAATCGCCCGCGACGGCTTGAAATTTGAAGAGCGCGCTCTCGAAGTTCGCGGCAACGTCGATACTCGAACGCAGTTGATCGCCAAGCGCTGCGATCCCCGCCGCCGCCAGATTGACCGCAACCGCGCCGATCTGCCGCAGCGCGCCGACGGCGATCTGTTCCAGCGCGCCGAACGCGCCGCGCTGGGCGTCCGCGGCTTGCCCGACACCGCGCACGTTGTGGGCGACGCGATCCAAAACGCCGCTGGCGGCGTCAACTGCGCTCAGTTTGATGACGACATCGCTCATCGACGTTTCCGTTGATGCGCCGCGACCAGCGCCTGATGCCGCCGCTCTGCGCGCAGCGCCGCAAGGTGCTGCGCGACGCGCCGGAGCGGTTGCCGGTCAAGCGCGTCGGGCGTGCAGTGGTAGATGTCTCTGCACAACACCAGTTCGGTGTACGCGGCGGGCAGCGGCGCGAGGTCGAGCAGCCCCAGCGCCGTCGCCCGCGCTACCCGTTTCCCTCTTCGCCCACTGTGTCAAAAATCTTTTTGAGCAGCAGCGCGGCAGCGGCATACGGTTCGTGGAGTATCTCTTCGCCGTAGGCTTTGATGAGCAGCGTTGCCGCGACCGGCGGGAACGCGATTTTGCGCTCACTCGCGTCCAGAAACTCGTGATACTCGCCCAACGTGATGCCGCCGACCGCTGGCGTCAGTCCCGCCACCCGCGACCGCACTGCCTCGTCCGGCTCGAAAATCTGCGGCAACACCCGTTCGTACACCGCCTTCATCGCCCGCAGTGGAAACCGATCCGCCTGATCCCCAATCGCCTTCCGCACCAGCCGCGCCACCACCGGCGCGGTCAGTTCGTTGTTGAGCACGCTTGCGGCGTCGCGGATCGTCAACGCGCTTCGGTCGACGCTGATTGCGTCGATGTCGTAAATCTCTGCCGGTTTGTCCATATCTCCTCCTTACGAGAGATCGGTTGGGCTGTTTCCAAGCGTGTACTGTCGCAGTGACGGCGTTCGCACCGTCACCATAGCAACGTAGGGTTCCGGGTCGCCCGGATCGAGTGCACTGAGCGTAACGTTGGTGATCACCCCTAACCCCGTCGTTGTCCCGCCGTCGTTGCTCGTTGCGTAGGCGCGCGCCTGGCTGACCAACCCGCGCGGCGACCAGCGGACGGCGAGCGTCGGCGTGGCGCTTTGGAACCGGTCAAATACGGTGTTCGCGGCAGAGTTGGAGGCTTCGTTGTACAAAAACGTCAGCGTCAGTTCAACCGGTTCGCGTTTAC
>Ga0308411_10000379_pt1 | contig 28864 bp, 20 predicted proteins | sample HotsprottomLayer_2_FD_203530 | JGI IMG/M metagenome (GOLD analysis project Ga0308411, IMG submission 203530) | Hot spring phototrophic mat microbial communities from Octopus Spring, Yellowstone National Park, Wyoming, United States -... | ecosystem: Environmental > Aquatic > Thermal springs >... | reverse complement strand
TGGCTCAAAGCAGCGTCGCAGGCCGTGCTAACTGTTCTGCCGTTGGTACTTTTCTTCCTTTTCTTTCTTTTTGCCGTGAATTGGCGTCGCCTTGGAGAGGTGTTACGAGAAGGTGGTGCCGTGCCCTTGGCCTTACTGCTTGTTCTCATCGCGTTTGTCTGGTCGCAGATCGCTCCAAGTGAGGCGGAGCTGCTCCGCGGACTCGCTGTCGGGAATTTCTGGTGGCAGCTCCTTACCGTGGGGTTTTGGGCAAGTGTTGCTCTTTTCGCTGGTTGGCTGCAAGATCGCTACGGCTGGTATCCCCCGGAGTACGCTGTCGAGCCACCGGCAGTACATGGTCATGGGACTGAGCATCACCCGCATGGCGAAAGCCACCATCCGCACATCGAGCACAATGGGAGGCACGACACGCACGCGGGAGAATCACCGAGTCATTAACCGAAACGTAAAAGCTTCGGCGTTCTGAGCAAGAGGGTATACCATGTGGGTACGAAAATGTGACCTCGATGCGGAAAATGACTTTCGCCCACCGATCCCGACGCTGATCGTCTCCAATGAAGAGTTTGTCCCGCCACCGCAATCGGCCGAACAGCGGGCTGTCGAGGCTCGGCTGAGGGAAATGACCGACCGGCAAGCCCAGCGGCTCGGATGGAGTCGGCGGCAGTTCTTGAGTAGTGGATGTGGGGTGGCGGCTGCACTCATCGCGTTCAACGAAGTTTTCGGTCCTTTTTATGAAGTCAGCGCTGCCGAAATGGACGATCCTAAGGCTTTTGAGGAGCGTTGGCCCAAGGATCAATTCATCTTTGACATTCAAACTCACCACGTCGATATCCAGGCCAAGTGGTACGAGACGGAAGACGGCAAGCGCGTCGCGAATTTTCTCCGCATGCTTCGTGGTCGATCCGGAGGGAAAGACCCCCTCGAACAGTTGAACCGTGCCCATTATGTCAAGGAACTTTTCGGAGACAGTGACACGGTGATGGCGGTCATCAGCGGTGTGCCAAGCCGCGACTGGAATAAGAACCCCTTGCCTCCGGATCAAATGGTGGCCACTCGGCAATTTGTGAATGATATTGCGGGGAGTCGACGAGTTTTGTCCCATGGACTATTGCGCCCCAACCTCGGCGAACCTGAATTCGCTGAAATGGAGCGACAAGTCAAGGAACTCAAGATCGATGCTTGGAAAATGTATACCGGCGCCGAATTGGGTGAGAAAGCCTGGTTCCTTGACGATGAAAAAGTCGCTTACCCATTCTGGGAGCGAACCCAAAAACTGGGTATCAAGAATTGTTGTGTCCACAAAGGGTTGCCGCTTGGAGCATTTAATGAAAAGGCGTGCACACCGCATGACCTCGAAAAGGCCGCCAAAGACTGGCCCGATTTGAATTTCATCGTTTATCATTCCGGTTACCGCGGAAGCTTCTGGGCCGGACAAGGGATTGGCGATAAGGTCGTTGACAAGAATCTGAACGACCCCCAGGAGATCCCGTGGATCAGCGACATTTTTCGTATTCTCAAGCGTAATCCCGAGATCAAGAATATCTATTTTGAGTTGGGCAGCACATTCGCTCAATTATCGAGTTCCAATCCCGAGCGCTGCTGCCATATGTTGGGGCAGATGATTCAGACGGCTGGCGCTGACCACATTCTCTGGGGGACCGACAGTATCTGGAATGGCAGCCCCCAAAGCCAAATTGAGCGGTTTCGCCGCCTAAAGATGCCTGAGCGACTCATGGAGAAATATGGTTACCCGGAATTGACGACACACGTAAAGAATCAAATCCTCGGGTTGAATGCCGCTCGTCTCTTTGGCATCGACGTCAATGAGGCTCGCAAGGCCATACGGACGGACAAACTCACCCAACTCCGAGAAGAGTACCGCCGCAACCCAGCACCAAGTAACACCCAATACGGCTGGGTTTGGGTCGGCGATGGTACCCCAAATATCCCCGTCGGACCAGGGTGATCGTGACAGATCCCCCCAGGTCAAATCCTAGGTCGGAAGCGAGCTGTCACAGGACTTGTCGCTGTGACTTTCAACCAGTGGCTACCGTGCGGGTCGTGCCAGGGCCACTTTGTGATCCGCATTGAAACGACCTACTGCTCAACGACTTTGATCTGTCCGGCATCCGTGACAACAATTTGGGGTTGATCGCGAAACTTGGTGACTTCCCCCGTAACGCGAACCGTTTTGTTGAAGTAGTGGCGCCTTGGATCGTCGATGCCCGCTTTTTTCAGCTGCTCGCCGACTTTATCTGTCTCAATGACGATGACAAAATTCTTTTCGTCATTGCGATTGCGTTCCGAGTTCAAGAAGACGCGACGGCCTGACGATCCCGTAGCCTGCACCTTGAATTCGACTGTAATTTTCTCGCCGATCTTCTTTCGTGCTTCCGTGGGACCGACGGCTCCTTCACCCACTGGGGCAACAGGCTTTTCTTCAATCGGTTGCAACGCGCTCAGGGGAACTTTGTGTTGGAACGCGATTTGCCCGTCCTCGTCACGAATTTGCAAACGGATCAGTGGATCGGTTTTGTTCCAATCGATTTCAACCAAGCCAAAGTGATTGCCCCAACTCAACGTCGCTACTCGATGCCGATTCGGCTCCGGCGGACGATACTCGTCGGCAGCCTGGTTCAACCCACTCGCCGTCAAATCGTAGAGGACATAGCCCACGCCTGCATCCATTGCGGCAAGGTCGGCTAAATGCCGATCCCCGCTCAGAAAGATCACTCCAGCTGCCTTTGTTGTTTTGATGAGGTTGAACAGCCGTTCGCGTTCGTGAGGGATCATGGCCCAACGCTCGAAAATATGATCCTCACTGATGACTTGAATGCCGCTACAAATAAGGCGAATTTCCGCGGGCATTTTGAGTTGTTCTTCGAGCCATTTCCATTGTTCCTCGCCCAGAAAAGTTGCTTTGGGATCTTTGGTCAACAAATACGGTTCGCTGCGGGGGAAATTCGGATCGCTGCCGCGCTTCCCCTTCGTCAGATTCTCACTTCGGTTGTAGCGTCCATCCAACAAAATAACCTGAACTCTTCTCCCCGGCGGACCGAAAATTTTGGCGTCGTAAATACCCGCACGTTTCCAACGAGGAGAATCGTGCGGCTCGCCAAAGAAGGTTAAGAATTGTTTCTTCGCCTCTTCCTTGTGATCATAGTTGACTCCAGCGTCGTTCAAACCGTAGTCATGATCATCCCAGATGGCGAGAACGGGGCATGTTTGTCGCAGTTTCTTGAAGCCTGGTTGCGCACCCAACTTGGCATACGCTTCAGCCATGACGGTATCTTTCGGCACATCAGCATAAATGGCGTCACCGATCAACAAGAATAGATCGGGTCGCACCTCGACGATACGGTCCCATATTGGCTGCGGCTTATCCTGATGTACACACGACCCAAAGGCGACTCGAGCTAGGGTCTTCGTATCCTCGGCCTGAACGGACCAAGGAACCAAAAACCAAAGCATGAATCCGATACGATACATGTCTGAGTCTCCGAAGGGTCGATCCCAGTTTTCATTGAAATGAGTTAGATTCGATCGGCAATACGTAATGTCCTGTTTTCATCAAGACTGCACAAACGTCGTAGACAGGAGCAAACAACCGGTGGGTTTTGAGTGATGCTGCGGGTGTTGACAGGGTCTGCTTGGATTCTTAGTTTGGAGGGCGTCCGCCCGCATCCCTTGGGAGAGCCGACCATGCATGTCCGTGGTTTGATCGTCGTCGTCGTGGTCGTGGCGAGTGCGAGTGCAGAAACACCTTGGACACGCGTCCTCCCCGAAGGGCAATTGACGGGAGACCTGCGTCTAACCAAGATGGTAGCCTTAAACGATTACTTCCCCTTCCATCCGCCCAAGTCCATCGAAGAATGGCAGCGTCGGCGCGATGCGATCCGCCGTCAGATTCTCGTGTCGCTTGGACTTTGGCCTTTGCCAGAAAAAACGCCGTTGAACCCCGTGGTTCACGGTCGGATAGAACGCGACGAGTATACAGTGGAGAAGGTTTTTTTCGCGAGTTTGCCCGGGCATTATGTCACAGGTAACCTGTACCGCCCGAAAAAGGCAAATGGCAAACAACCCGGCGTTCTGTGCCCCCACGGGCATTGGGCAAACGGCCGTTTTTACGATGCGGGTGAAACCCAGGCGAAAAAACAGATCGAGATCGGTGCCGAAAAAACCATCGAAGGTGCCCGTTACCCCTTGCAAGCCCGCTGCGCCATGCTCGCCCGTATGGGCTGCGTGGTCTTTCATTATGACATGGTCGGCGTGGCGGATAGTCAACAGATTGGTCACACCGCCGGTTTTACCGCCGAAAACGACGAGCGCCTCAAAGTCGAGACTGAACTCTGGCAACAAAACTTTATGGGATTGCAAACATGGAACAGTATTCGCGCCCTCGATTTTCTTCTCTCGCTTGATGATGTTGACCCCACACGGATCGGCGTCACGGGAGCCAGCGGCGGCGGTACGCAAACATTTATCCTTTGCGCACTGGATGATCGGCCGACAGTGGCGTTCCCTGCAGTCATGGTCTCGACGGCCATGCAAGGTGGTTGCATTTGCGAAAACGCATCGTACCTTCGGATCGGTACGGGAAATGTCGAATTTGCCGGGCTCTTCGCTCCGAAGCCTCTTGGCATGACCGCCGCCAACGACTGGACACGCGAAATGGAAACCAAAGGTCTTCCCGAATTGAAGGCACTGTACGGCCTTTACCGAGCCGAAGACGCAGTTATGGTGAAGTACTACCCCTTTGAGCACAATTACAATCAGGTTAGCCGCGAAACCATGTATAACTGGTTCAACAAACATCTTCGATTGGGCTATCCCGAGCCGATTGCGGAGAAACCCTTCCAACCCATCCCACCCAAAGAACTGTCTGTCTTCGATCAGGACCATCCCCGTCCGAAGGATGCGACAGGTGCCGAAGGGGTGCGGCGCTGGTTCCGTGAACAGGCCGAAAAGAGTCTCGCGGCAGTCGCTCCACGTGATGCCGAAACACTTGCCAAATTTCGGGACGTGGTGGGGACAGCTTTGCGCGTCATGCTAGGCGAGCCTCTCGCAAGTGAATCGCTACAGACCGTATCGAAACAGGACACGGTGATTTCGGATGGTGTCGTCTTGGAGCGAATGATCCTGAAGCCGAAGCTTAGTGGCGAACGCATTCCGCTCATCGCTCTCTGGCCTAAAAACGATAAGAAGTCGACCAAGAGCATTCTTGTCTGGGTCCATCCGAAAGGTAAAGCAAGCCTTTTCCAGAACAGGGAACTGTTGCCCGTCGTCCGATCGTTGCTGAAGTCCGATGTCGCCGTCTTCAGCCCCGATGTGCTAGGGGTCGGGGAACAGACACCCGTGACGCGTTCGATTGACAGGCGATTCGTGGGCTACACTCTGGGTTATAATCGTCCCCTGTTGGCGGAGCAGGCCCGCGACGTGATGACTACGGTTTCTTTCGCTCAACAGTTTGTTCCAAAAGGCGCCATCCATCTTGTGGGGTGGGGTACGGCGGGGACCTACACCATTCTAGCCCGCGCGGGACTAGGCGAAGGTCTGGGACGTTGTGCGATTGATGCCGCCGACTCGCGCCTCGAACAAATCGCTACCACCCAAGACCCGCGTCTCTTACCTGGCGCTCTGCGTTACGGCGGGTTATCGTCATTCGCGGCGTTGTGCACCCCGAGCGAACTGTTTGTGCACAATGCAACCGAGTCGTCCTGGAAAACACGGACTTCCCGGGCATACCAAGCCGCCGGCTGCACTCAGGCGTTTCGGTACCAATCGGAACGAGCCTCAGAAGAGGAAGTATTAGCTTGGATCCTACGCTGATGGAGGGTTCATGAGCCGCCTGCTCGCGATCGGCGATATCCATGGATGCTCGCGAGCGTTCGATGCGCTGATCCAATTTGTGCAGCCGACTGCCTCGGATCAAATCATTACGTTGGGCGATTACATTGATCGCGGCCCCGATTCACGCGGTGTACTCGACCGGTTGATTCACCTGCATTCCCAATTCACTGTGACGTCACTCCGGGGCAACCATGAGATCATGATGTTTTCCGCTCGTCGCGATGCTGAGTCGCGTGAGTTCTGGCTAGCGGTTGGAGGCCGGGAAGCGTTGGCATCTTATACCAGGCGTGGACGTCGCGGACGAATGGAGGATATCCCCGAGGAACATTGGCACTTTCTGCGCCACGTCTGCGTCGATTGGTTTGAATGGGGCCAGTTCTTTTTTGTTCACGCCAACGTCGATCCCGACCTACCCTTGGACCAGCAGCCGTCGTCGATGCTGCACTGGGAATTTTTCAACGTCTATTCACCGCCCCATTACTCCGGTAAGTTCATGGTGTGTGGTCATTCCGAACAACGGCATGGTTGGCCGCTGGTGCTCCCTTATGCGGCTTGTATTGACACGTTTTGTTATGGCGGCGGCTGGCTGACCTGCCTCGACCTTTCAACAGGTACCATCTACCAGGCGAATCAAAATGGCGAAGTGCGCGAGGGACAATTAACGCAGGCTCCAGCTTAAAAAACCTGAGTCATCAGGCGGGAATTCGCTGACGTCGGCGTCCACGCACACTATGGGGGAAAAGTTGCTCTTGGATCAAATTACCCTGAGCATCGAAGGGCAAATCTTGCAGGGGCGATTCAATCGCTAACTCGGGATTCTGCTTCGCTTCTTCGACAAGCGGCGCCGTCGCCCAAATCTCGGCCACCTCCAGCGTATTCGGAATCAGGGCCATGCGCACCTGGTCGCGATTCGGTTGCCAGCACGTGCGGAGACATTGCTCAAGACATTCCCGATCGGTCTCGAAATCGAAGGGTAATTGGGATCGCCTTAGAAAACACGCCGTGAGGTTATTCATGCGAAATGGGATCGGATCAATAGCACGTAATAAGCGTGTGGTGCAAATATCCGCAAGCCCACAGCCTGTGCCATTACCGTGACTCTCGGGCGAAAGATCCAAAGCGGCGATGCGGGTGATCTTCGGTGATTCAAATTCCGGCGCGGTTTCAACCATCAATCGACCGACCACGTTGGGATCGATGCCTGCCCCCGAGTAGTTCTTGCCGATTTCGCCAATGATGAGCACATCGAGTTGCTCGAATGGGAGTCGGCCCATTAAGTGCCGAGCTTCTTCCAAGAGTTGCGGCTCGACAGTGAAGATCTCATCTCGGCTTACAAATTGCAAACGAGCTGTCTCCTCCGAGGCGTTTTCGAGAATCGCTAAGCCACCGAGAAGACGCGTCTTCTCCAGGATGACTCGCATGGTTTCAGGCATCATGTCGCGTAAACCGCGGTAGCCCCACCGATGATGCTGAGCTGCCCCATCTCTCTTCCCTAAGCCAATCACTGCCATTTTCACCAGACCACTTTCGTAACGACCACGAAAATCCGTATGGGGCTTCACGCGAGCAACCAAAACCACGCCGTCGGCCTCATAAGCGTTCCGATCCCAATAGACCGGTTCGCCCCATGAATTCGTTCCTAACTGTACCGTCTCCATCTCCGTCCGAATTTCCACACCCAGATTGTTTTCGGTGATTCCATACTCCGCAAGAAGCTCCCGTTGTCCCGCAGCAGTTGCCCCGCCGTGACTCCCCATCGCGGCAACGACAAATGGTTGGTATCCCATCTCCTTCAAGGTGTCGATTGTTGTTTGAACAATGTCGAAAACGTTCTTAATCCCTCGACTTCCCACGCCGACCGCAATGCGAGCACCTGGTCGAAGCTCGCGTGCCAGCGGTGCATTGAGCCAACAGCGACGGACTTCACCGACCAAATCCGCCACTCGGGGATGCGGTTTGATTTGTCGGATCAATGCGACCTTTGGAATGGACACGGAAAGAACCTCCAAACCGCTTACTCTTCAGGCTTAAGCCGCGAAGCAAATTTCGCCCGCAACTTGGCGATTTTCGGATCAATGACGACCTGACAGTACGGTTGATACCGATTGTTTCGATAGTAGTCGTGGTGGTACGTCTCGGCTTCGAAAAAAGGCCCTGCTGGTTCGATCTGGGTCACAATCGGACGTGGCCAAATCGCTTGAGCGTTGAGTTCCCGGATGAGTTCCTCGGCAATCTGGCGCTGTTCCGGGGAATGATAAAAGATCACCGAACGATACTGAGTGCCAACATCGGCCCCTTGCCGGTCCTTGGTCGTGGGATCATGAGTCGCAAAAAAGACCTCGAGCAATTCCTTGTATGAAAGTTCCGCAGGATCAAAGGCGAGCTGCACGACCTCGGCATGGCCTGTTGTGCCTGTGCAAACTTGCTGATACGTCGGCCGTTCCGTCGTGCCGCCACTGTACCCAGGCACCACGCGCCTCACACCTTGTAAGCGGCTCAGCACCGCTTCGACACACCAGAAACAACCACCTCCTAGAGTTGCCAGTTCCAGTCCCGCCTGATCCTTGCTCATGTCAATGTTACCACTTTCGACTAACTAATTCCTAAAACCTTCGTTAGGATGTGTCCTTACGCCCATTCCGATGATCAACTTTCTGTCCGCTTCATGGTATGATCGCCTGAAGGTTTCCCAGACGAACCAACCATCCGGGCAGAATGGTCGTTCGCCCCGGAGACGCTCAAGTGCTGCAGGGGACACGAAATTCCCGGAAATAATTTCTTCTTGCTGGAACCGAAACGGGCCATCATGTTCGGCGTGGTAGACACGACCATGCACGATGCTGTGTTCATCGGCAAATTGGATGTCAAACAAAAAGTGTGGTGTTGCAGCAACGCCGATCTCCTCCAGGGTTTCACGATATGCCGCTCGATCGAAGTCCTCTCCCGCCTGGGGCACGCCGCCAACACATAAATCCCAGTATCCCGGATAGACATCCTTTGTGTGGGTTCTCTGGTGAATCAAAATGTCCCCGTGCGAGTTGAAAACCAAAACATAGACGGCACGGTGCGGTAAACGCTGGCGCCGCATGACCGAGCGGGGAACGGTAGCAATCACCCGACCGTCAGAGTCTACGACATCGACAAGTTCTTCGATCGATTTTGTTGAGAGCATATACGGAGAGTTTTACCAAGACTACGGAGCTTTGCCCATTGGAAGAAACGGTAGATGGTCCGTGACCGGCGCATTGGGACATGGAAATCGTGGAAAACAGGGTATGGCAGTGAAAAAGGCGAGAGCATGTTAAAGCTGGAAAAAGAGGGAGCCGAAGTAACAGAGCAGACCTTCGGACCCGTACACCTGCGCGATGCGGGGGACGGGAGGAGGCCAGGTTGTTCAGGAGTGGGAAGGCTGAGTGTGCTTCTCCGATCAATGGAAGGGAGAACCACTCAGGCCAGGGACCCGCGCGGATAGATCCCAATTGGAGGTTTCCAACGTGAATGCTGCGTTTGTGATGCTAACTTCGGCCTGGCTGGCCGGCGCTGATCCGGCCCCGCCAGCGGCCAATGCGCCGGCTGCTCCGGCAGCCCCCGCCGTTGTTTCCAGTGGCAACACCTGTGGTGGCTGCGGTTCCACCTGCGGTGATGCCTGCGCTGATCCGTGCTGTGACTCCGGCCGGAAGAAGATCTTCGCCGGATTGGTCAGTCGCGTGAAAAGCAAGTTTCATCGTCATGACTGCTGCGAAGAGGCTTGCGCTCCGGCACCATGCCCCTGCCCGCCCAAGCCAGTCTGCTGCGAGCCTGCTCGCCCGGCCTGCGATCCGTGTGCCGACGCATGCCATGATGGTGGCCGTAAGAAATTGCTCGGTGGCTTAGCCGGCAAGCTTCGTTCTAAGTTCAATCGAAACGATTGCTGCGGCAGCGTCGATGCTTGCGGTTGCGGTTCGGCCGCTCCGTCCCCCGCTCAACCGGCCGCACCAGCAGCTCCGCAATCGGAACCCAAGAAGATGCCCACCACCATCGGCGGTGGCACCATCAAGATTCAGGAGGGGATCCCCAACCCTTTTGAACCATCCCGTCGGTATGAAGGGAAGTTCTTCGCTTCCCCCGATTACAGCAAGCTCACGGGGCAGCTGTACTTCGTGCATATCGACGGGGGTCGTTGGGTTCTCCGCTATGCCCCGTTAGCCACGGAAGATCGGTTCGGTGGTTCCGTGATTCTCTCGCGCGATTCTAACCTTTCGGGCTATCAGGAAGGAGACGTCATCACCGTTGAAGGCGAGGTCTTAGCGGCGAAATCGGACCTTCGGCTTGGCGGTGCACATTTTCGCGCTCACCGAAGCGAACTGGTCGAGCGGCGTCAAGGAAAGACTGCTGAGTGAGAAGAACCCAGTACCATTCACAAAACGAGGCCCGTGCGGCTGATCGGACCGCCGGGCCTCCAACACTTTTCACCCACGTCGGTAACATCAGTCGGTGTAGATGCGAGTTGCCTCCTCTTTCGTCACCCCGTCAACGAGGAGAGTGCTGGTGATACGAGCGCGGAAATTGGCCACCCCAGGTGCTGTTGTTTTGACTTTGACACGGAAGATCGCATCAGCACGTGGTGCCAATTGCGGAATGGCATCGAAAATGACCTCGTTGCCATGTTGCGTGTGACGCACAGGCCCGGTAGCCGACTTGAATTCCATCTTATCGGGTATCGTGCAAACAAGCCTGACGTCGGTTTCCGTCTTCGAACCGGTATTGGTGATCCGGACCTCGTAGGACGTTTCGGCACCAACCTCAATCGGATCGTCGAGATCGACAAGCTCGAGCATGATCGCCGAGAGTCCCTCGACCCGGGTGACTATGTTCTCGAATTGTCGGATGCCGCGCGAGGCCTGCACTGTCGCTTTGTGCTGATGCTCACCGAGGCTTACTGCCAAGCATTCTAAGCGCACTTCGCGAGCCTGCCCTGGTCCGATCTCACCCAGAAACCATGAAACGGTCCTCGCCGCAAAATCGTGTCGTCCGCCGGCATCCGCTTGCACAAATTTGAATCCCGCCGGTATTTCATTGCTCAGGGTCACGTTGTAGCAAGGGGCATCACCCGGATTGGTCACCTTGAATGTGTATACCGCCTTGCGGTCCAGATATTTGAGCTTCGGCCCTGTGATTTCCAAGTCGATCTTGGGCATTAGGATATTTGCCACGGACTTGTCCGTTGCACGCAAACCTCCTTCAGCTTCCGCATAGACTTCACAGCTTTGTTCTCCTCCCGCCTTAGTTCCGCAGATGATCTGCACAGTGCGTGTCTCACCTTCCGCCAGGGTTCCGATATCAAAGTCGATCTTGTTTCCCTTAATGTGCTCCAGGCCGTTCGATAAATCACAATGGAGTTTCACTTGTTCTGCGGCTGAATCACCTGGATTGCTCACATTGACGACAAAGGTACACGGGTCACCGACTAATACTTTTTCAGGAGCGAGAACTTTCACGAGCAACTTGGGTTCACGCACTCGGACGCGCATCGCCGCCATGCCCGTGAACGTGACCCAAGCCTGACACGGAATATCGCCTTTGTTGGGGGCGACCAGTCGAAGTTGCAAGTTTTTTTCTTGCCGCGGCAACAAGGTACCGATCTCCCACATCAGGATCGTGTCATCCTTGGTCGCCTTCGGCTCAGTCGCCGTCACTTGGATATCCTGGGGCAAACGAACTCGCACCAGAACTTGTTGCACGGGACCATTCGAGGTATTGCGAACCAGGAGCGTGTAATCCGCCGGTGCAGCAACCTTGGCAGTGGTCGGTCCAATCCACTCAAGACTTACAGCCGGTTCCTGTCGTCCCGTATTCAATAAGTCCACTTCGGTCGATTCTGAGACACCGGGCGATACTTCGTCGGCACGTCGGGGTTCCGAACCAACGGCCGCGGGTATGGTCACGGGGTTGGTTGACAACTTGTGCGTGGGTCGCCCTTCGTGAAATGAGCCGTTGGTCGGCGCTTGCACACCTGGAATGACAACGGCCGGTCCTGAAGGCGGCTTCGGAGCTGGCCCTGACCCGACCGGAGGAATCACGACCGCGGACCCGGTTTGAGGTGCAGGAGTAACACCTTGGCCATTCGCCACGGCTCGCCCGGGCTGAGCTAATCGAATTCGCCGCGGTGCGTCCGAAGTCTTCGGCACCACGACTGGGGACCCTTTGTCCGTCGGCGTCTTTGCTTCCGGACCGGGAACCGGCAGCACTAATGGAGAATTCCCAGGCGGCGGCAAGGGATCATCACCCGCTGCCCACAGCAACGTTGCAAAACCGGCCGATGCCACCACAAGACTGGCGGCGAGTGCTCGGGTCCATGGACCTTTCATCAGACCTCTCCTCATCGATTTATTTCCGACCGCTTTCCACCTAGCAGCGCCGACAGACCCTCTCTCTGCTGTTTGAAGAACATCAAAGCGACGGGACTATAATTCCCATCCCAAATATTGCAAGGTCGATCCTGAGGCGCGTCCGGAATGCCGCTTCTCCGAAAAGGACCAAGCGAATGATTTTGTCGTAAGTCTGTGCAAGAAAACCTAAAATGATAAGCATGCGAACTTCACTTGCCGACGAGGTTCACGGCATCGCTCAGGTCCTCGTTCAACTGGGTTTCGTGCCCCGTGAAGAACTCACGCAGATCGTCAACCGACTCCCGGACCATTGCCTCTCGTCGGCCGACGATTTTCTGCTTTACCTGGTCCGCCTGGGGTGGTTATCCGCGTTTCAAGCCAGCCGCTTTCGTGAAGGAATGGGGCGCCGATTAGTTATCGGTTCGTATGACCTGTTGGCGCCTTTGGGGCAAGGCGGCTCCGGGCTGGTTTACTTGGCGCGCAATCGACGAACGGATGGACCCGTTGCCCTCAAAATTCTCCCGCCGAGTCGATATCGGCACGAAGAGCGGCAACTCACGCGATTTCAGCGTGAAATGGCGATCAACGCCCGCTTACACCACCCGCATCTCACAAGTTGTCTTGAGTCGGGACAGGCTCGCGATATTTATTACCTCGCAATGGAATATGTCCCTGGTCCGACGCTGCGACAAAAAGTGCTGGCCGGTGGACCGTTGTCAGCCCAATTGGCTGCCCGACTCTTCATCGAAGTGGCAGACGCTCTCGATTACATCCACCAAGCGGGGCTAATTCATAGGGACCTAAAACCGGGAAATATCATTGTCACCCCACATCAACACGCCAAATTGCTCGATCTCGGTTTTGCATTGGTTACCGGCGAGTCAATTCCGGAGGACCGTCGTATTATTGGCGGTCGGGGTTATGTTGTGGGGACGATGGATTTCATCGCTCCGGAACAAATTGCCGATCCGACTCGTGTGGATGGCCGGGCGGACCTCTATTCGTTGGGGTGTTCAATGTACTTTGCGTTGACGGGTCGCGTCCCCTTCCCCGGTGGATCATCCCATGACAAGATTCGTCGGCATCGGCAGCAATCGCCCCCGCCGGTTCGCTCGCTGAACCCCCACATTCCCGCGGGATTCGCAGAGCTTATCGAGCGATTAATGGCCAAACAGCCCGAATCACGCCCCGGCACCGCCCAAGATGTGCGACGCATGTTGCTACCCTGGATAGGCGATGACCTGCCGCTTCCCCTGGATGTCAAGCCCCCTCCCCGACGGCTCCGCGTACCCCTTGATTGGGAAGCAATGACGGCGAGCCAACAGCCGGCTTCATCGTGACGTGCACAGGAACACGCCCCTTGCCACAGCGATTACCGATCGGCCAAGCGAGCAACGTAGTTTTCATACGTAGATGTCGGCAAACATCTTCAAAAATTCATTGAAGTTTCGTGCTTTGCAGTATAGGATAATGGGTGCCGCACTCCCCTAAGGGGAATTTGGTTTGTCAGACGAATTCGCTTTGGCAGGACGTCAATCAGTGAGTCCGTCTGTGTGAATGGGATGATTCCCGGCAAACCCGCCCGATGAAAGGACAGTCGGGCGATTCGCCTTGGTTCAAGGAGGCACACGTCATGTCAGCAACCGTAGCGCGGCCGTCCTCCATCGCGGACATTTTGGGTCAAAGCTCACAACCATTATTGCGTCGTCTCCATGTCGAAGAAAATGAAAAGGAAGTCGTGTTAGAGGGCAAAGTCCCAACCTACTTCCTCAAGCAACTAGCACAAGAAACGGTGCGACCGCAATTGGGAGCACGGAGGTTACTCAACCGAATCGTGGTTGACAATTAGTGTTTTACTCACGGACGCATGTGCAACGTCTTTGCCCGAGATTGTTCCACGGCAAGGACGAAGGACCACACGTCCGGGCGAGCCATACTTCACAGTGGCTCCCTTTCTGAGTTTGGCCCATGTAAGTGAGGTAGATCGCCGGGTGGGTTTCGTTTTTGTTGGCAAATCACTTTTTAAATTAGAGCCAATTCATCTCAGCTCGAACGGCTGTCTTAAACTTGGTGAAATTCTTGTCCGAAGCCGATTGACTTCCGGACATGTTTGCACACCGTGTGGGCACACGTGCAACATGAGGTTCGGCTAGCGATTCAACCCAACTTCAACGGGCCTCATTTTCGACGTCGGGGGAATTTTGACTCACGGCCCCACTGAGCTTGCACGGTGACTCGGATGAATTGGCTGTTGGTTTCGCAGTTCTCTCCGGGTAGCTCGCGCGAGTTATTCCGATAGAATCCGCATTATGCAGCTTGCATGGAATCGGTTAGCGCGAGTAGCCCGATGGACGTTGGCCGTTGTGATTGTTGGGGCCGTCATCGGCCATTTTTCCCGCCTTTTGAGTCGGTCCGAACTTTGGCAAAACCCACCCTCGTTTCAACCGGTGTGGCTTGTTGGAACCACTGGGGGCTATCTGTTGGCCTTTTTAATTTGGGGTGGGTATTGGACCCGCTTGCTCCGAGCAACTGGCTCGGAGACGGCAACATGGCGAATTTTGAAGGCTTATTTCGTCAGCCAATTGGGCAAATATGTTCCCGGAAAAGCTTTAGCAATTGTCATTAGAGTAATGCTGATTCGGCACCATGGAGTGCGACCTGAAGTTGCGGCGATCACCGCAACGTATGAGACCCTGACGGTCATGGCAGCCGGCGCGATGCTGACGGCTGTCCTCATGCCATTCGTTCAAACCGAAGCTGGGCAACTGTGGTGGAAGATCTTGGCGCTCCTCGTGCTGGTCGGCATCCCAATTCTTCCCGATGTGTTTAACCGTCTCGCGTACCGGGCCGCTCGGCCCTTTCTCTCCTCGCAGGCCCCCCCCATACCGCGATTGGCAAGCTCGCATTTGGCGTCGGGTGTCATTCAAGCGAGCATCGGTTGGGTATTTCTCGGGTGCAGTCTTTTGACATTGCTTCGTGCCTTCGGACACGAGGGACTCTCACTTCTCACTTGCACCATGTACGTTGCATTTTCGTACGTTGCAGGGTTTTTAACCCTCCCAGCCCCAGGTGGTTTGGGCGTCCGCGAAGCTTTGTTACAGCAATTCCTTGCCAAGAGTTTTCTCCCATCATTGGGAGAATCGCAGGGCGAGGCGTTCGCAGTCGTGATTGCAATCACCCTCCGTTTTTGGTGGACCGTCACAGAAGTCGGATTAGCGGGCCTCGCCTTGGCATTCCCCTGGGAGACGCGACGCGAATGACTCGGATCGTTTCCTTTGTGATTCCGGTTTACAACGAAGAGGAGAGTCTTCAACCTTTATTTCAACAGATTGCGGAGACCACACAACAACTTAGTCACGAATGGGAAGTCATTTTTGTTGATGACGGCAGCACCGACGGCTCTTGGAACGTTATCCGTAGTTTGGCAGCGGCCAACCGACGTGTGCGAGGTATACGATTTCGCCGCAATTTCGGCAAAGCGGCCGCATTATCGGCGGGTTTCCAAGCGGCAGTCGGAGACCCAGTCGTCACCCTCGACGCCGATTTGCAAGACGACCCCCATGAAATCCCAAAACTCTTGCAAGCGCTGGAAGAAGGCAAAGATGTTGTCAGCGGTTGGAAGCGGATTCGCCATGACCCCTGGCATAAGGTCCTGGCAAGTCGGGTGTTTAACTGGGTCGTCAGCACGATGACGGGAGTTCGTTTACATGACCACAATTGCGGCCTGAAATGTTATCGTTCGGCCGTCTTTCGGGAAATTCGACTCTACGGTGAGTTGCACCGATTCATCCCAGTTCTAGCGGCAGCTCGAGGCTTCCGCGTCGGCGAATTGGAAATTCAGCATCGACCACGCCCCTTTGGTCGCTCAAAGTATGGCATCGGTCGATTTGTGAAGGGCTTTCTCGATCTTCTTACGGTCAAATTCATTACAAGTTACAGTCATCGGCCACAACATGTTCTCGGCTCCATTGGTCTGCTTGCCTTTGTTCTTGGTGGGATTGGTATGACCTGGTTGGCTGTGACCTGGATCATCAACGAATTTCGCCCCGGTTCTTATCCGCCGCTCCACCAGAGGCCCTTGCTGATTTATGCCGTCGCGAGTGTACTGCTCGGACTCCAAATGCTCACAATGGGTTTCCTAGCCGAACTTTTCAATGCGTATTCCGCGCACCAACGGGACGAATTCAGTATCGCCGAGACGACCGATGCCTCTAACTCTAAGTGAACCTGCATGTCGAGACGCCGCCCTGTCAAACAGCGCAGCTTACACGGTGCTGACGTTGGTGACAATGGCCTGGATGGTTGCCCGCATCCTCAATGCCGAATTGGTTTACGAGCCGAGTTATCATCGGCATCCTGATGAGACAAGTCCGCCTGCCCCGCAACGGGTCTGGCCGTCCACCAAACCGCGATCGATGCCGACCTTTTCCTCAAACGATCGCTCCCGCTGGGCGACCGTGCGTGCCTTAGTCGATCATGGCACATTTGCCATCGGCGAAGGGACTTTTGACAAAGAGTTGGGGCGCTACCGCGGAGGTCGTGGTTTTGAACATGGTATCATCTCGGAAGACGGTTGGGGCACCGTGGACAAGATGATGAATCCTGCTACGGGGCGATTCTATTCCACGAAGCCTCCCCTTCTGACAGCCGTGGCCGCTGCCCAATATGCCGTGTTAAAGTCCTTATTTGGATGGTCGATCACGGAAAACCCTGAACGTGTGGTGAAGACGATTCTCCTGCTAACCAATGGCGTCCCGTTGCTGTGGTATCTCTCTCTTCTACGGCAAATCGTGAGTCGTTTTGGACGGTGTGAATGGTCGCGATGTTTCACCTTTGCTGCAGGCTCTTGGGGAACATTCGTCACCACGTTTTCCAACACCCTGAACAACCACGTTCCCGCAGCTATCATAACGCTCGGCATTTTGTACTTCGCCCTTCTGACCGACACAACATGGACGCGGTCGCGAATCAGTGGCGTTGGATTTCTCGCCGGCTTGCTTATCTGCTTGGAACTGCCAGCTGCGATTTTCTCGTTCCTTATCGGGGTGGGGATTGTTCGCAAAGTGGGCTATCGAGCCTTAATTTGGGGTGGTGTGGCGGCATTGATCCCCGTGTCGGCTCATTTCATCTTGAATTACCTGGCCGTTGGTGATTGGTTGCCAGCTTATTCGAAACTCCAGAGTCCGTGGTACCAGTACCCTGGGAGCCACTGGTTACCGCCAAATCCCGGAGAAGTTAAGCATGGCATCGACTGGGCGAGGTTTTACGAATCCCGCCTGGCCTACGTCTTCCATATGATCGCTGGCCATCACGGTTGGTTCAGCCTGACGCCGATCTGGCTCTTGAGTCTCGTCGCCCTACTCGCACCCCGATGGACGAACTGGCCCTGGTCACGTTCTACCCATGTTCTTTTCGTCGCTGTTTCGGTGATCGTCATCGGCTTTTACTTAGTCGCGACGGATAATTACGGCGGCTGGACCTGCGGCCCCCGCTGGCTCATCTGGCTGACACCGATTTGGTTGGTTACGTTGCTACCAACCGTCGATCGCATCGCGCCTTACCACTTTGGTCGCGTTTTCGCCGGGGGACTATTGGCCGTTTCTGTGGTCTCAACTTGCTACCCCTTGGTAAATCCTTGGCGACATCCCTGGCTCTACCGTCTCATGGAAAACGCGGGTTGGATTCACTATTAGCGCAGGAGGGTTGGACTCTTTATACCACAAAGATCCCATGCAAGCTTTTCGCAAACTGATGTTTGTCAGCGGGGACCTTGGGTCCCTTCGATGAATCAGGATTGTTTTCAGCAACATTGCGGCTGAGATCGCGCGTGGCTGGCCAGGGAAATAAATAGCGAACCGCTTTGCATGTTCCGCGTAAAAAATGAATAAAACGTCCGAGTGGACCTCGGGAATCGTCTTTTTTTCGCGGTCCAAGACGGGACAACGAAGCACAGACGGAAATTTGCAAGATGGCTAATGGCCCGTCCGCTTACCTGGTTGTCCGCCGACCCGACGGATTTGGAGATGTTTCCGCACTTCGTGCCGGTTCACGCTGCACCATTGGGCGTGCAACTTCAAATCGGATTGTGTTGAAAGACGACATGTGCAGCCGGGAGCACGCCGAGATTTACGCTCACGATGAACGATGGTATCTCCGCGATCTGGGCAGTCTCAATGGAACTCGAGTCAATAGCCGCCCCATCCGCGACGAAACGGTTCTCGCGCCGGGGGATCTCATTGAAATCGGCAACACTCAACTTGTTTTTGTCGAAAACCTCAAAGAACTGCCCGAGCTACCCCGGAAACCTCCGGCGAGCGGTGAGACAAAATTAGAGATTCGTGCCCGGCTGACGGACACGCAATTCGGGGTCGACACCATTGACCGGCCGACGACGCCAGGGTCATTGACTGCGCCTGGCCTACCCGCACCGCGGCAACGGCAACTCGCTCGGCTGTATCGGTTAGCGCTCAGTATGGGAACCTGTGACACCCAGGAGGAACTGGTCGATCGTGTGCTCGACGGCCTGATGGATCTGGTGAACGCCGAAGTCGGTGCGATACTCTTTCTTAACGATGACAACGAGCTGGAATTGCAAGCCCACCGGCACCGTGACCCGCAATTTCCCAAATATCAACGCGTCTCCAAGTATGTGAGCAACGAGGTTTTAGCTTCGCGCCAAGCAATCCTCGCGGAAGACGTCACCCAAGATCGTCACCTGAGCGCCCGAGAAAGTCTGACGGACCTTCAAGTCGCGAGCCTGATTTGTACACCGATTCAGTTTCGAGGTCGATTGTACGGCGTCATTCATTTGTACTGCCTCGATCCGAATCGCGCTCTGAACCGGGAGGATCTCGATGTCTCTTTAGCCGTCGCCAATCAATTTGGCATGGCACTTTTCCAACTTTGGCGTCGCGCACGGATTGAAGCCAGTAATCGGGTTCTTCGGGACCAACTGAAAGTTGAAACCGAACTGGTGGGCCGGAGCGAGGCACTTAAAACCATCGAGGAGCAGATCGCGCGGGTTGCTGCAACCCAGGCCACGGTGCTGATCCGGGGTGAAAGCGGTGTGGGTAAGGAACTTGTCGCTCGCGCCATTCACTTCAACAGCCCACGGCGCGACGGTCCGTTTGTCACCATTAACTGCGCGGCCTTAACCGAATCGTTACTGGAAAGCGAACTTTTCGGGCACGAGAAAGGAGCATTCACCGGCGCGACAGAGCGCATGATCGGCAAGTTTGAGTCAGCGCACCAAGGCACGATCTTTCTCGATGAAATCGGTGAAATGAGCCTTGGCACGCAGGCGAAATTCTTGCGGGTACTCGAAGGACATAGTTTTGAACGTGTTGGAGGAAACACACCCATTAAAGTGGATGTGCGAGTTGTGGCTGCGACCAATCGCTCGCTGGAGGAAGCGGTCCGTAGTGGGACGTTTCGTCGGGATCTCTTCTTTCGTTTGCAGGTCGTGGAAATTCAAGTTCCGCCGCTACGAGAGCGCCCAAGTGATATCCCGACGTTGGCCGAGTATTTCCTCACGCGATTCGTGAAGGAAACCGGGCGACGCATTCGCGGGATCTCGGCGGCCGCCATGCACAAATTGCAAAACTATCACTGGCCAGGAAATGTCCGTGAACTGCGAAACGTCATCGAACGCGCTGTGGCACTCGCGCCCGGTCCCATTCTCGAAGCCACGGACATCTGGCTGTCAACGCTTGAAACAACCACGACTGTTCCATCCAAAGAACAGGCTGCTTACCAACCATTGTCACTCGTCGAGATGGAGAAACGGCATATCTTGGAGACGCTCCAATACACCCGTTGGAACAAAAGCCAAGCCGCAGCAATCCTCGGCATCGAACGTTCCACATTGGACCGCAAAATCAAATCGTACGATTTGCGGCGTGACTCAAGCGGCTAGGGAGTCGACGCGCAAACCAAAATATGGGACAGTACCTCCGAAGAGCCCCGCGATAACACTTGAATCGTCATTATTCTGCAGCGCCCCGCCTCCACCCTGGTATTACCTCGTTCGCTCGCCTTGACGTCGTTGAAGGCACCGTGGTAAAACTAGCGCCGTCCTCCGCGCATTATCACCAAGGAATTGGCCGGACGATTCCAAGGATTGGAGCCATGATCAAGCGTCTCTCACAGCCTCTGTGCGCTTGGTTCGCCGTCTGCGATTTCGTCCTCACTCTGATGGCGTGGATCTGCGCCTATCATGTGCGATTCACATCGGGGATGGTGCCTGTTGTGAAAGGCACAGCAGCCTTCCGCGACTGTATCGCCTACCTACCCTTAGTGGCAATTTTCTCTTGGGTGTCCTATCGAATTGTTGGTCAATACGAGATCCATCGTCTCCGCCGTTTCCGGGAAGAAATGGTGGCCGTGGTTAAAGGGGTGCTTCTCTTGGCCCTTTTACTCATGTCGGCGAACTTCCTCCGTCAAGACGCGTACCAGTCTCGCCTCACGATGACCCTTTTTGTTGTACTGTCCATAGCTGGAATCCTCCTTGTCCGCCGACTCACCTGGTCCGTCGTGCGCAAGGCTCGCCAGCGCGGTTACAACAATTCCAACGCTGTCATCGTCGGTACAGGCCGGATTGCCCGGAGGACAGACCAAGCTCTTCGCCGTGCCAATTGGATGGGTATTCGTAACGTCGGCTTCGTCGAGGATCGGCCCAGTCGGTTTATCAATGATCTGAATGTTCTGGGCACCGTGGCCGATCTTCCCAAACTGGTTGAAGAACATCGTATTGAACATGTGTTTATCGCCTTGCCGCTCAACCGACTGGATCAAGCCCGGCGGACCTTTGAAATTCTCTCGCGCAGCCTCGTCGAGGTTCGCCTAATCGTGGATGTTCCCAACTTTGCCGGACTCTCGTTAACGACGACCAATCTCGATGGCTTGCCGGTCGTCGGGTTACGGGAAAGTCCCCATTTTGGTTTGAACGTCGTCGTGAAGCGGCTGATGGACGTCGCTCTGTCCCTCATCGGATTGATTCTCCTGTCCCCGGTGATGGGTGCTATTGCCCTCGTTATCAAGCTCACCAGTCCAGGACCCATCTTTTACCGGCAGGAACGATGCGGTCTTAATGGCCGAACATTTTGGATGTTGAAGTTCCGCACGATGTGTGTCGATGCCGAGACCCAAACCGGTCCTGTCTGGGCTAAAAAAGATGATCCGCGTCGGACGCGTTGGGGTGCCTTCTTGCGGCGAACCAGTCTGGATGAGTTGCCACAACTCATCAATGTGCTACGCGGGGATATGAGTCTTGTTGGACCAAGGCCCGAACGCCCTATTTTCATTCACCAATTTAGCAGATCCATTCCCAACTACATGGCACGACATTGTGTCAAAGCGGGTATCACGGGATGGGCCCAAGTCCACGGTTGGCGTGGGAACACCTCCTTGCGAAAACGAGTCGAATATGACCTCTATTACATCACTCACTGGAATCCCTGGCTCGACTTGCGCATATTGTGGATGACGATCTGGCATGGCTTCGTACACCGCAACGCCTATTAGTTGCCACCTGACAATAACGCCCTCGTCGTCCGGAGCCAGATCAAGGCAAATCCTCCAGACGCTTATTCAAGATCGGATACCGCCGCCAATCTTTGTAATCGAAGTGCCACCACTCCGCCTCGTAGACGGCAAACCCCTCCGCCTCCATCGAACGGCGTAAGAGGTCCCGGTGCCAGCGTTGCCGCGAAGTCCCGCCAAAATAGCCAGGGTAGGAGCGATCCGAAAACTCGTCGTAACCACCGACCATTTCAACGGCTTTTCCGGAGGCAAGTTCGTAAAGCGTCAGATCAACGGCACAACCCCGATTATGTCGTGACCCCTGCTTGGGGTCCGCAACGAAATGGTGCCAACGCGCTGGCGTCGCCTCCCAGAACATGTAGGTGACATACCACGGTCGATAAGCGTCATGGACAAGCAGACCATACCCTTTTTTGGCCAACGATCGGTGAACTCGCGCCAACGCCTCGGCAGCGGGCTTTTGGAGAAAAGCTCGCGCTGACGAATAAAACGGAGTGCTCAAAAAATTGTTTTCGGATGCATAGCGGATATCCAGCCGAATTCCAGGCTCGATCTTCGTCACATCGACGAGTTCGGAGGTTAACAGATCGCCCGTGGCTCTCGGAGGTGTCGCCGCTAATGCCTCTTTGAGCAAGCCGCTGAGCTGGCGCACCGGGCGGATACGGAATGTTGATCCATCCTCTCCCATGATGGTCCGACGCCGGAAGGTAACCCCGGCCGCGATGACTTCAGTTGCTCGACCGTTCGCATCACGCTTAAAATAGAGTTTCTCGTCGTGGTAAAGTCCGAAGTCGGGAAACTGAAATACATTCGCGCTGATCTCCTTGAGCGGATAAATGAAGAACCATTCGATGAGTGCGACGAGGCGACCTTCCCATTCAAGAATGTACAAGATGTTGTGGTCTTCGCCGTATTCGCCGATAAGCCCTTTCCATGAATCCGGCGGTGGCGGAGGGGGAAAGTCCGAGTCCAGACGGCGCCAAGGGTTGCCGTTAAGATGCGGTCGGCCATCAAGCCAGGTGATCCGGGGTCCAACACCCAGTCGGTCGTCGCCGACGAGATCGTCGCCAACTTGACGCAGTTCCACCCTAGTTCCACCTCGGTGAGGCCAGAGCCATAAGCGACCACTGTAGTCCTGCACGGTGTATCGTCGCTCCGTTTTTTCATCGACCCAGTTTCCAAGCAACCGTTGACGCCATTCCGTGGACGCAGGACCAGGCCGAACGAATTCCGGCAACGGTTTACCAGCCTTGACGGCCAGTAGAGATTCCAATGCGTATTCCGCGATATGATGTGCCACAGGGTTTGCACAATCACACGCAATAGCCACCACCACTCCGAGTTTCTCCTCGGGAAGAAATGCGAGTTCTGTCGCAAAGCCATACATCGCGCCGTTGTGACCGACTCGTCTTCGCTGCTGGTGGTGATCAATGAAGAAACCAAGACCAATTCCCGTCTTGGCGTCTTTGGGCGCAAATTGAGGCTGCCACATTGCTTCCAGAGTTTCAGGTTTTAACAACCCCTCTCCCCGACGGGCCAGCACCATGAGGAAACGGGCGAGATCGTTTACGGTCGAGTACATGCAGCCTGCGGGAGCCATCCCAAGCTCAAACGTGGGTGCCGGAAATTCACGACCATGCAATGTCCACATGATCGCCTTGGCCACATCGCCCATCAGCGCCGGGTCCGGCTCAAAAAAACTCCGACTCATACCCAGCGGTTGAAGGATCTTGCGACGAACATACTTCGCGAAACGTTCCCGCTGGGTCCTCTCCAGAACATAACCCACGACGGCAACTCCCGCATTCGAGTATTTGACTTTCGACTCCGGCGGATACACCAGTTCCGTCGAATTCAAACTGGCTACCATCTCTTCTAATGACAAATGATTCGGGTCAAAATAATTGCCAACAGGAGGCTCGCGGAGCAACCCGGAACGGTGAGTCATGAGTTGACGCAGAGTGATCGCCTTCCCGGAAGGATTCTTGGGGCGAAACTCGGGCAAGTATGTCGTAATTGGTGCGTCCAAGTTGATTTGGCCTGCTTCAACAAGTTGCATCACAGCGATGTCCGTAAAGAGCTTGGAGACACTCCCCACGCGGTAAATGGTGTCCGCAGTTGCCGGAACTTTACGGTCAGGGTCGGCGTAACCAAATCCTCGTGCCCACACGACGGATTGGTCATCGACCAGCGCAACCGATAACGCCGGCAATCCCTTTGACTGGACGTGGTATTCAATCAATCGGGTCAACCGCTCGACAGCTTCCTTGTACTTCTCGGGCGGACTCATCTCAGGTTGAGCTGTCACGCAGCAGCTACAAACCAACGGTACAATGCTAGCGCAAACTCGCATGACGCATCCTCGTTCAGCGATGATTTGATTGCCGGATTTATATCCCGAAACGAGCCTGAGTTCAGGTTAACGTTTTTGAGTCCAAAGCTTTTTGAATCGCGTGCAGCAACTCATCTTCCTGTTCTGGAAAGATCGTGCGTGGATCCAAAACGACTTGGCCGCCACGCAAACACCCCACCACTGCGGGATCACCAAGGCGCAGGCGCTCGGTCAATTGCGTCTCGCTGAGCTGCGCACTGCGGAAGCAAACGACCCACGTTGGCAATTCCTGCTGGGGCAATGAGCCACCGCCAAAATAGGACGTTGCCATTTCCACTCGCGCTATAACATGGGGCAGATCGGCAAGTCGCCGGGCCAAACGTTCGGCGCGGGAGTGCAGTTCTGATAGTGGAGTCCGCAACATCCGGAGGATGGGAACGGACTCGACGGCGGTTTCCGGATTGAGATAAAGTCGAAGAGTCGCTTCGAGAGCTGCTAAAGTCATTTTGTCGAGCCGAAATGGACGCATCAGGGGGTCACGTTCAAGCCGTTCAACGATGGCCTTCTTCCCCATGATCAAACCGGCTTGTGGACCACCTAGCAGTTTGTCACCGCTACACAGAACAACATCGGCCCCTTGCTCGATACTCTCGCGGACTTTGGGTTCACCGGGAAACCCAATGCCCGGTAACTCGAAGAGTGCACCGCTGCCGACATCATCAATCACGGGTAGTTGGGCTTTTCGCCCCAATTGCACCAGTTCCGGGAGAGATACCGATTCGGTAAATCCTTGAATTCGATAATTGCTCGGATGGATGCGCATCAACGCTGCGGTATGCGGAGAAACGGCCCGTTCGTAATCGGCGAGGCGGGTTATGTTCGTGGTCCCGACCTCTCGGAGCACCGCACCACTCACCGCCATGATTTCAGGAATCCTGAAACTGCCGCCGATCTCGATAAGTTGCCCCCGCGAGACAATCACCTCTCGCCCCGCCGCCAGCGTGCGGAGAACGAGAACGGTGGCGGCCGCACAATTGTTGACGGCAGTCGCTGACTCGGCACCCGTCAATTGAATAAGTAGCTCCCGCACGAAATCTTGGCGCGAAGAGCGTTTACCCGTGGCCAAATCCAGTTCCAAGTTGAGATAGCTGCGCGCTGCTTGGAACGCGGCGTGGGCTGCCTCTTCCGCCAGCGGTGCTCGCCCCATGTTGGTATGCAACACGATCCCCGTGGCGTTAATGACTCGGCGGAATCCGGACCTTTGCCTTTCCAGAAGCAATTGATACGCGCTCTCGACGATTGCCGAGATTCCTGGACACCGCTCACCGCGTTCGATGATCTGCCGCGCACCATCCAACGATTGACGCACCGAATGAATGACGGCGCTGCGGGCAAACCGACGCGTCAATTCGGCCACTTCCGGCCGCTCGAGGATTTCGTGAACGGAAGGGAGTTCGCGAAAAGGATTCGACATTTGTCAACCCACCGTCGGTGACTCCTAAGGGCAATTTATCCATTGCGGAGAGTCACTTACCGGGGAATTTGGGACAGATAACGTGTCGCTGCCAGTGGACATCGTCCCGTTTGGGAAAATCGCTCCGAAAATGACAGCCACGCGACTCTTCGCGAGCAAGAGCCGATCCGATCATAAGCTGGCTCACGGTTAACATATTTTGCAGTTCCCAACCTTGCCGGTCTGAGAATTCGCGCCCCAGGACATAGCGGCACCAGAATGCGACATCGTGTTGTGCCTCGAGCAACCGCTGCCGTTCTCGAACTATCCCCATATTACGGACCATCAGCGATCGCAGCGAGTTGGTAATGTCCGTCACGTCGAGCATGGATGGGGCGGTCGATTCGATGGTGTGACGGAGCGGAAACGCGTGCCATCGATCGGGCATCTCCCGAACAGCGTTGACCGCCCCACGTGCGCAGCTCGTCCCAAAAACCAGTCCTTCCAGTAAACTGTTCGACGCTAACCGATTGGCTCCGTGCAAGCCGCTCGAGGTCACCTCACCCGCAGCCCATAGTCCGGGGAGCGTTGTGCGACCTTCCAAATCGACCGTCACTCCGCCGATGCAATAATGCGCGCCCGGGCGCACTGGGATCCGGTCGCGCGTAATGTCGAGACCAAACGACTGGCAAACGCGAACGATACCCGGAAAACGTCGCCGAACGAGTTCGGGATCGAGGTGCGTCAGGTCAAGATAAACATGGGGATGCTGGGTTCGCTCCATACACCGGAATATGGCTTGGGAGACGACATCACGGGTGGCGCGTTCGGCACGGGGATCCTCATCTAACATGAATCGATGGCCGTTTTTATCCCGCAAATACGCCCCCTCGCCGCGTACCGCTTCGGTGATGAGAGAACGGGCAGCGCCCGCGACATAGAGAACGGTGGGATGGAATTGCACAAATTCCAAATCGCGTAACTCGGCACCGGCACGCCAGGCTGCTGCCATACCATCACCCGTCGCCACGGGCGGATTCGTCGTTTCGCGATAAACCATACCGGCACCACCGGATGCGAGAATCGTCTGCTTTGCCCAAACCAGGAATTTCTCCCCGGCTCGGTACAGCACGGCGCCAACACAGCAGCCTTCGTGCGTCAGCAGATCGAGGGTAAATGTATCATCCCAAATCCGGCAGTTGGGCAGGTTTCGCGCGGCGCTGATGATGGCCCGCATGACCTCAAATCCCGTCGCATCACCGAGGGCATGAACGATACGCGGATGACTGTGGCCCCCTTCACGCGTCAAGGCGAGCTCACCATTTTCCAGGTCGAATTGCACACCAAATCGAACCAAGTCCTGAATCTGCCTCGGTGCTTCACGGACCACGTGTTCCACCACCGTCCGATCACACAGACCGGCCCCCGCCGTCAGCGTGTCTTCGACATGGTTCTCAAAACGGTCTTCGGGCGACAAAACCCCCGCGATGCCTCCTTGTGCGTAGGTGCTATTCGACTCGCGCAGCTGATCTTTGGTCACGACCAGAACATCGATATCCTGAGGGATTTCCAAAGCCGCGCGTAACCCGGCAATGCCGCCCCCGATAATGAGAATATCGGTGAAATGGTGAGCAACCCGCTTGGGATCGAACGAGGCGAGATAGCGGTGCATACAACTTCGTTCTGTAAGCCGTGGACTCAGGTCATCCGGGTGACCGCTCGATCAACGTGGTCTCGGTTCGGGAGGCTTCGCGAGTAATTCGGCAAACCGCTCGGCTGCCTTGCGATACTCAGGTGGAGCCTGGCCAGTATTCCCAGAGTAGAGTTTGGCGGCGTTCGGGTCCTGTGACGATTCAACGCGGCGGACGCCCGTGTTGAGAACACTGCCCTTTCGATCGGCCGCTTGAAAATCGTTGGGTTTCTTTCCTTGTCTCTTCGCATCGTCTTTGGCCGCCTGCCGATTCAGCCAATCCTTATATTCTTCTTCGCTCAGGTTATACTTCTTGAAAAGCTCGCGGAGTTTCTTCGGATCGACCTTTTCGAGATTCAGATCGCCGGAACGCCGCAAAAACTCCTCGTTTCGCTCCGTTGGGATGACCGACTGTGGGGCGGAATCCCCACTCGCCGGTGTCGGGCGCTCTTGGTTGCCGAAACCAGGCTGGTTCCCCCCGGCTCCCGGCTCAGCTAAGTCCTTCGGATTTTTGCCATTGCCCCGTTGGACACCGCTTTGAAACATCGGGGAATTTTGTGGTTCCGACATATCGCTTGCCTTTTCGCCGGCTTTGGGATCGCCTGAATTTGCCGGTCGTTTCTCGTTGTTGTTTGTCGCTGGGTCGGAATTGACAGACGCATTGTTGTCACGCTCCCCACTTTTCTTGCCGGCAGACGGAGTTTGACCCGTCGATTCCAGTCCCGAATCTCGATTCCCTTTCGATCCACCGTCATTCTTGGAGCCGGGTTGTTTTTCATTGTTCGATTGTTTTGCTCCCTCCTGACTTCGACCCGACTGTCCGGTCTGCTGGCTCGTCCCCTCTTGGTTAGCTGACTTTGCCGCCGCGTCCACCGACGACTGCATCCGGTCATTCCCAGAGTTGCCCGCATGCTCTCTCCCCGCGTCGGCCGCTTTCCCATCGGCTCTCGGTGCTTGACCCAACGGTTTCCCAGAGGCGCTCTCTTGACCCGAATTCTTGGAACCTGAAGCCGCGTTGGGAGCGGCGGCGCCGTTGCCCGGATTGTTGCAATTTTCGCACTGTCTCAAGGCCTCTTGGGCCGCACGGCGATTTTCGGGGTTCGCATCATTTTCGGCGATCTCGCTGAGTTTTTGTCTCGCCTCTTCACGACCTTTCCCATCACCGTCTTGCTTCATGGCTTCTTCAGCCAATCGATCAATTTCTTGCTGCTTCGGCGCTGCTCGTTCCTTACCGCCAGTCAGATTTTCATTGCCAGCGTCATGCTGCTGACCCGCGGAACTCATGGGTGAGTTTCCATCTTGAGACTTGTTGGACGAATTCCTCTGCGAGCGATCCTGACGAGCAGCGTCTTGACAACTCTTGCTACCCGAAGGCTCGTTCGCAGCGTTCATCGGCTGCTGATTCTGTTCGGAGGCGTTTTCCGCTTGAGGCGACTGACCTGCCTTCTGCTCGGATGCTGACTTGTCGCCAACATCGGCACCAGCCTTTCCCGGCTCCATGTCAGGCCGAGTCGACGGATGGGCGTCCGAAGCGGATTTGTTCGGTGGTTGGGAGGTTCTCTGCGAATCCGGTTTCCGGTCGGTCCCCTCGGATTTCGCTGAATTTGTCGGGTTTTTCTCCGAAACTGAAT
>Ga0308411_10000378_pt1 | contig 28876 bp, 21 predicted proteins | sample HotsprottomLayer_2_FD_203530 | JGI IMG/M metagenome (GOLD analysis project Ga0308411, IMG submission 203530) | Hot spring phototrophic mat microbial communities from Octopus Spring, Yellowstone National Park, Wyoming, United States -... | ecosystem: Environmental > Aquatic > Thermal springs >... | reverse complement strand
CGCCGCACGCCGGATGCCGAGGCGGAGAAGCTCATCAGCGAAGGCGTGCCGTTCTACTGGGCCACCGGCGCCATCCACTCGCCTGAAACCGGGTCTCCGGAGATGCTGATGGAGCTGGCCTACCGGCTTGCCGTCACCGAGTCGCCTTTCTACGACAACCTGCGCCGCAACCTGGTCATCATGATCACGCCGGTCATCGAGGTCGACGGACGCGAGCGCATGGTGGACCTGTACCGCTGGCGCAAGGCGAATCCGGGCAAGACCCCGCCGCCGCTGCTGTACTGGGGCAAGTACGTCGCCCACGACAACAACCGCGACGGCATCGCGCTTTCCCTGGCGCTCAGCCGCAACATCAACGCCGCGTTCCTCGACTATCACCCGCAGGTCGTGCACGACCTGCACGAGTCCGTGCCCTTCCTGTACACGTCCACGGGCATGGGGCCGTACAATGCGTGGCTCGACCCGATCGAAATCAACGAGTGGCAGAAGATGGCGTGGCACGAAGTGGAGGAGATGACCCGGCGCGGCGTGCCCGGCGTGTGGACCTGGGGATTTTACGACGGCTGGGGCGCCAACTACATGATGCAGGTCGCCCACGGGCACAACGCCATCGGCCGCTTCTACGAGACGTTCGGCAACGGCGGCGCCGACACGCGCGAGCGCACCGTTCCGCCCGCGCAGACGCAGCGGGCCTGGTACCGTCCCAACCCGCCCCTGCCGCGGGTGAAATGGTCGCACCGGAACAACGTGAATTTGCAGCAAAGCGCGCTGCTCATTTCCCTCGATTTCACCGCCAGAAACCGCGAAACATTTCTCCGCAATTTCTGGCTGAAAAGCAAACGCAGCGTGGCCAAGGCCGTGACGGAAGGCCCGGCCGCCTATGTGATCCATCCTTCGCCGCGGCCGAATGAAGCCGCCAGCCTCGCCGCCCAGCTCATGCTGCACGGCGTCGAAGTCCACCGCCTCGACCAGGAGACGGAAGCGGGCAAGGCGAAATTCCCCCGCGGCGCCTTCCTTGTCCGCATGGATCAGCCTTACTCGCGCCTGGCGGACATGTTTCTCGACCGCCAGTATTACAACCCCAACGACACGCCGCCCTACGACGACACCGGCTGGACGCTGGGCGCGCTGCGCAACGTGCCCGTCACCCGGGTCACCGACACGGAGATCCTGAAGGCGCCCGCCACGCTGCTTTCCGCGCCGCCGAAGCCCGAAGGCGGCATCGCCGGCGAAGGGAACATCTTTGTGGTGGAGCACAACGCCGACCGCGCCCTCGCCACCTTCCGCTACCGCCTGCGGGACGTGCGCTTCCTCGCCGCGGAAAAGCCGTTCGAGGCCGCAGGCAGGAAATTCCCGGCCGGCAGCTTCATCCTTCCGGCGGAAAACAACCCCGCCAATCTCCGCTCGCGGGTCGAGCAGGCCGCGCGGGAAATCGGCCTTTCCGTCCAGGCCCTGGCCGAGATGCCCAAAGTGGACACGCACCCGGTGGCGGCGCCGCGCATCGCGCTCGTCCACACCTGGACCAACACGCAAAACGAAGGGTGGTTCCGGCTCGGGCTGGAATCGACCGGCGTGCCTTATTCCTACATCTCCGTGCACACGCTCCGGGACACGCCGAACCTGCGCGAGAAATACGACGTGATCGTCCTCGGCCCGGTGAGCGCTGATTCGCGCCGCCTGCTCCAGGGCATCCCGCGGCGCGGCGAACCGATCCCGTGGAAGGCATCCGAGCTGACCCCGAACATCGGCACTTCGCCTGACCAGACCGATGACATCCGCGGCGGCATCGAGCTGGAGGGGCTGGCCAACATCCGCAAATTCGTCGAAGAGGGCGGGCTGTTTGTCACCATTGCAGGCAACGCGTCCCTGCCGATCGACTTCGGCCTGGTTGAAGGCGTCACCATCGAGCCGACGCGCGAACTGCGCGCCCGCGGCTCGGTCCTGAACGCCGAGGTCGCCGACACGGGCAGCCCGGTGCTGTACGGTTACGAGGGCAAGCTGCCGGTTTATTTCAACACCGCGCCGGTGTTCAACGTCAGTCTTGCTGGAGGGCTCGGCCGCGGGTTCATGGGCCAGGGCGAACAGCAGCAGCCGCCCGCGCGCCCGTCCGGGCGCGGGGGGCTGGACGACCCTGACGTGGTGCAGGGACGCCCGCCGGCCCCGCCGGCGCCGCCCATGCGGCCGGGCGAACTGAGCGAAGAAATGATGGAGCAGATGCGCCCGTATTTGCCTCCGCCGCAGGAGCGGCCGCGCGTGCTGCTGCGGTTCGCCAACGAGAAGGAGCTGCTGGTTTCCGGCATGCTCGCCGGCGGGCGCGAGCTGGCCGGCCGCCCGGCCCTGATTGACGTGCCGCGCGGCAAGGGCCACTGGCTCCTGTTCGCCATCAACCCCATGTGGCGGCAGCAGACGCAGGGCAGTTTCATGCTGCTGCTGAATGCCGCCATGCAGTTCGAGCACCTGAACACCGGACGCCCCGCCGCTCCGCCGGCCAAGCCCGGGCCCTCGGCGGCCGGCGATGCGGCGGACCTGCTGGCCCATGAGCTGCAATAGGCGCATTCGTGTGGTTTCGCTGGCGCGGCGCGCCTTTCGCCGGGAGGGCGCGCCGCACAGGATCGCCCGGGCGTGTTTGAAACAGGCCTTGGCGTTTCTGGTTTTGTCCGCCTGGATGCCCGGCGCCGACCTCGTCTGGCTCCGCACGGGCGCCCATCTGGCGGCCGCGCGGGCGGAATGCGCCGCCGGAGGCGGCGTTTGCGTGCTCCATCTGGACGGGGGGCGGATCGAGCTGCCCGCGTCGGCAATCGAGAAAATCGAGCCGCTCCCGGCCGCGCCGCGCCAGCCGGCGCAGGAAGGCCCGGCCCTGCCGGCGCCGTCCCCCGCGGCGCCCGCAGACCCGAGGGAACTCGTCACCGAGGCGGCCCTGCGGCACGGGCTGCCGCCGGAGCTGGTTCACGCCGTGGCCCAGGCGGAGTCGGGCTACCGGCAGCGCGCGGTCTCGCCGAAGGGCGCTGTCGGCGTGATGCAACTGATGCCGTCCACCGCCGCCATGCTCGGCGCCGACCCCGGCGACCTGCGGCAGAACATCGACGCCGGGGCGCGCTTCCTGCGCGAGCTGCTGCTGCGCTATCAGGGCACGCCCAACCCGGTGCGCCGCGCTCTGGCGGCGTACAACGCCGGGCCGGCCGCGGTGGACCGTTACAACGGGCCGCCCCCTTACCGGGAGACGCTCAACTACGTCGAACGCGTGATCGAGCGCTACTGGCGGCTGGCCGGGGGACCGCGCCGGGCCACACCAGGACCTTGAGCGCTCCCGGCGCGGCTGCGCGGGCGAACGCCTCGGCCACCTGCTCAAGGGGAAATTCCGCCTCAATCAGCGAACGCACCTCGACCTGCTTCCGCGCAAGCAGCCGCAGCGCGGGCTCGAACCGCCCGCAGCGAGACCCCACGAGCGTGATCTCGTCCACCACCACGCGGGCGATGTCCAGCGGCGCGTCTCCGTGAATGGTTGTCTTGAGGATGACCGTCCCGCGCGGCTCCACCAGCGCAAGCGCCTCGCCAAGGCCCGCCGCGCTTCCGGTGGCTTCCACCACCAGCGGCAACTTCCTTGCGAAAGGCGCTCCTGCCGGCCGAAACCGGATGCCGTGCCGCGCCAGCAGCCCGCGCCGTTCTTCATGCTTGCCGACCACGGTGACCTCCGCCCCGGCCTGCGCCAGCGTCTGGGCGATCAGCAGGCCCAGCTTGCCGTCGCCGAGCACGGCCACGGGCGCGCCCCGCGCGACGCGCACCTGGTCGAGAATCTCGCAGGCCGCAGCCAGCGGCTCGCAAAACACGGCCTCGCGGTCTTCGAGGCTGCGCGGCAACGCGTGCAGGTTCTCCTCGGGCAACACCACGTACTCGGCCAGCGCGCCAGGATGCGCGCGAATCCCGAGCACCTTCCGCCGCGGGCAGTGCCGCCGCATGCCTTTGCCGCACCATGCGCAGCGGCCGCAGCCGAGATTGATCTCGCCAGCCACGCGCCGTCCGGCCCAGCGCGGGCTGCCTTCCACCACGGTGCCGGCGAACTCGTGGCCCGGGACGCCGCGAAAGCCGTAGTATCCGCGCAACAGTTCGAGATCCGTGTTGCAGATGCCTGCGCAGTCCACGCGGATCAGCGCTTCGCCCCGCCGCCGCTGCGGCACAGGCACGGAGCGCAGCTCCACCCGCCCGTCCTCGATCCAGGCCGCGCGCATCTGCCTGCCCACGCCGCCATCATGCCACAGCCGCCCGCGCCCTGTATGATGCCTTCATGCAACGCGTCTGTTTCATTTTGCAGGTCAGGAAAGACCGCCTTGAGGAGTACAAGCGGCGGCACAAACAGGTGTGGCCGGAAATGCTCGATGCGCTGCGGCGCACCGGCTGGCGCAACTATTCGCTGTTTCTCCGCGACGACGGCCTGCTGGTCGGGTATCTGGAAACGCCGGACTTCCAGGCGGCGCTCGACGGCATGGCGCGCGAGGAGGTCAACGCCCGCTGGCAGGCGGAAATGCGGGATTTCTTCGAAGACCCCGCCGGGCGCAACGCCGACGAGCAGATGCGCCCGCTTGAAGAAGTCTTCCATCTGGACTGACCCGGTCGCCGCGGCAGCCTCCGCGCGGGATTGTCTACACTGAAGGGTTGTCCCGGAACGCTCTTCTCTGCATACACGCCGATTGCGGCGCGCGCTACCCGATCGACGAAGTCATCTACACCTGCCCGCGCTGCGGCTCGCTTCTCGAGGTTACCGCCCCGCCGCCGCTCGATGCAGACGCATGCCGGCGGCTGTGGCGCGAGCGGCGCATGTCGAACGCGCCCGAGGACCGCTCCGGCGTGTGGCGCTACCGCGAACTGCTGCCCTTCGACGACATGCGGCGCATCGTCACCCTCGGCGAAGGCAACACGGCGCTGCTCGAGGCGCCGCGGGCGGCGCAATACGCGGGCCTCGATGCGCTGCTGTTCAAGCACCAGGGCTTCAACCCCACCGGGTCGTTCAAGGACAACGGCATGACGGCGGGCGCCTCCCAGGCGCTGCGGCTGGGCATGCGCAAGGTGGCGTGCGTTTCCACCGGCAACACGTCCGCCTCCATGGCGGCCTACGCTTCGGCCGCCGGGCTGGCGCCGGTCATTTTCCTGCCGCGCGGCAACATCAGCTACGGCAAGCTCGCCCAGGCGCTGGAATACGGGGCGCTGACGATCCAGGTGGAGGCCAATTTCGACGAAATCCTCAAACTGGTTCGCGAATTGGCGGAAAAAACCGGGATTTATCTGCTGAATTCCGTCAATCCTTTCCGCATTGAAGGCCAGAAAACGATCATGGCCGAGCTGCTCGACCAGCTCGACTGGCGCGTCCCGGACTGGGTGGTCCTTCCCGGGGGCAATCTCGGCAACATCAGCGCGTTCGGCAAGGCGTTCCGCGAGCTGCTGGCGCTCGGCTTCATCCCCCGCCTGCCCCGGTTCGCGGTGATCCAGGCGGCGGGCGCTGCGCCGTTTTACGAATATTTCCGCCGCCGCGGCGAGTTCCGCCCGGTGACGCGGCCCCAAACGCTGGCCACGGCCATCCGCATCGGCGACCCCGTCTCCTGGCCCAAGGCGATCCAGGTGATCGACGAATCCGGCGGCGTCGTGGAAAAAGCCACCGAACAGGAGATTGCCGACGCCAAGGCCGTCATCGGCCGCTGCGGCATCGGCTGCGAACCCGCCAGCGCCGCCACGCTGGCCGGCATCCGCAAGCTGGCCGCCGCCGGTGTGATCCGCCGCGATGAGACCGTCGTTGCGGTGCTGACCGGCCACGTGCTCAAGGACCCGGATTACATTTACCGCTACCACACCGGGCAGCTGGAAGCGCCTTCGGGGGAAAAAATCCGCCCGCAATTCGCAAACCAGCCGGTTACCGTGGAAGCGGATATCGAAAAAATCCGGGAAATTCTCGAGCGCCCGGTCGAACCGGCCCGCGGCTAGGAGTTTGAATCGCCGGCGGAATACCGCCGCGGTTCCGGAAGATATTCCACCGTGGGCTGCCGGCGCACCGGCTGCGGGTACAGGTTCATCAGGTCGAGGATATCCGCAGGCATCTCGCTGCTGACCGGCAGGCAGTACTGTTTCGCGGCTTCGAAAGTGATCGGGTGGTCGTGTGTCCAGGTGCCTTCGCTCAGCAGCCGCGCCAGTTCCTCCGCCTTGCCTTCGGGGCATTTGTCCTTCAGCAGCTCGTACACGCCCTCCCGGATCTGCGCCATCGCCTTGCGCGCCTGATCGGCCAGGATGAGCGTCTCGTCGTTGATTTCCGCCACCGGCTTCTGTTCCACCACCCTGAGGATGGATGCCGCGGGGTACTGGCCGAGCTGCGGGTCGACGGGGCCGAGCACGGCGTACTCGCTCATCAAGATCTCGTCGGCGGCGAGCGCAATCAGCGTGCCCCCGGACATGGCGTAATGCGGCACGAACGCCGTCACCTTCCCTTTGTGCTTGTGGAGCGCCCGGGCGATCTGCATCGAGGCCAGCACCAGACCGCCGGGAGTGTGCAGGATGATGTCGATCGGCACGTCGGGATCCGTCATGTGGATCGCGCGCAGCACTTCCTCGGAGTCGTTGACGTCAATGTAGCGGAACACCGGGAAGCCGAGCAGGCTCATCGTCTCCTGCCGGTGGATCAGCAGAATGACCCGCGACTTGCGTTCCCGCTCGATTTTCGCGATCAGCCGCTGCCGCGCGGCTTCCAGAAACCGCTGCCGCAGGACCGGCTGCAAGGCCGAAGCCAGAAAGAAAAACCAGATCACATCCGTCGGATTCATCGGCATTTATCGTCTCCAGTATCCCGGCGGAAGCACGGGCATTTCCATGAAATATTCCTCGCGCGCCAGCCTGCCGTAGCCGCCCCGGCGGCGCACAAAGAACAGGTGCAGCACGGCGCCCGCCACGAATCCTCCCACATGCGCCCACCAGGCCACGCCGCCCACGTTTTGCGGGCCCGCGAGCGCCAGCGTCCCGCTGAAGAACTGGCTCAAGGCCCAGAAGCCCAGATAAGTCACCGCCGGCACCTCGAAAAACAGCGGCAGAAAGAGCAGCGGGAAAAACACAATCACCCGGGAGCGGGGAAACATGAAAAAGTAGGCGCCCATGACGCCGGCGATGGCGCCGCTCGCCCCGACGGTGGGAATCGTGGAGCCCGGGTTGACCCAGACGTGCATCATGCCGGCCAGCACGCCGCAAGCCAGATAGAAAATCACGAAGCGCACCGGCCCCATGCGGTCCTCGACATTGTCGCCGAAAATCCAGAGCGTCCACATGTTGCCGATGATGTGGGTCCACCCGCCGTGCAGAAACATGCTGGTGAGAAACGGCCAGTAGTCGTCGGCCGGAAACCCGAGGAAGCTGGCCCAGGCCGGATGCGTGTACCGCGCGGGCACAATGCCGAACCAGTAGAAAAACTCGCGCAGCGCCGGCTCCGGCATCGACAGCTCGAGCAGGAACACGAAGGCGTTGGCGAGGATCAGCATCCAGACCGCCACCGGCGGGTTGCGCGAGGGAATGGTATCCCGGACGGGCAGCATAGATCGTTCCGCCATTCTAGCACCGGGCCGGGGCGAATCGGACGACTGCCCGCAGGGTTCCTCAGCCGGCAACATTGGCCGCAGCCGGAATGAATCCGGATGCCACGCAGGAAACAGCCGGCCGGCGGAAGTTCCGGGAAGGAACGGAGGATTCGGAGGCGCGGCGGACTGTAAGCCGGTTTCTGGTCCCGGCCCTTGCGGGCCGGGCGGCAGTCATTCCTCTGGGCCCGCCATTGCTGGCAGGCTCAAGCGACCGACCCGGGAGTCAAGCGGAGCGGGCCACTCCATCCTCCCCTATTTGGTCTTGCTCCGCGTGGGGTTTGCCCTGCCATTCCGGTTGCCCGGAACGCGGTGCGCTCTTACCGCACCTTTTCACCCTTGCCCGCCGCGTCGCCGCGGCTGGCGGTATGTTTTCTGTGGCACTTTCCGTGAAGCGCGCTTTGAGCGCGCCCCCCCGGCCGTTAGCCGGCACGCTGCCCTGCGGAGACCGGACTTTGCCTCGGACTCCGGCCGTATCCCCCTTGGGGGACGCGCCGGGCCCGCGACTGCCCGTCCGCCGGACCTCCGTCTCCTATTGTTTCATACGGCCGCCCTTTCCGCCCGGTTTCGCCCGGTCACCCGGACCACCGGGTCTGCATCCCCGATTTTGGCTGCAAGGGACTTGCAGGAAAGCGGCCCGCCTTGGGCTACCATCAAAAGAGAAATGCCCGGACAGGACCCAGCGCCGGCGCCCGGCACCCGCTCCCTCGCGGGCGCGCGCGTGTGCTGCCCGGCCCTGACCGGCGCCACGCCCACCACGTGGACGGCACTGCCCGTGGAGGCGCTGGAGCGCGCCCCGTCGCGGCTGGCCGTCACCGCCATCCTGTGCGCCGCCCTGACCGTGGCGCTGTTCCTGCTTCAGGCGCATTTGCAGCCGGAGATTGCCGCGGCGCAGCGGCAGCCCCATCTGATCGCCACGGAAGCGGCGCTGGTGTTGGTCTCGCTGCTGATCGTGGGCGCTTACCGGCTGGGGCTGTTGCGGCCCCTGGCGAGCGTCTATGCAGGGCTCGCCTTCCAGATCCTGGTCGCTTTCAGCATCGCCCTGTTCGAGGTTTCGCTGCCCTGGCCGCCGGACCAGCCCGTGCGCGGCATGTCGATGCTGGTCACCTGGATCTTCGCCGCGGCCCTGTTCCTGCCCGCTTCCCCGGTGCAGGCCCTGGCCGGGGCTTTCGGCTCGGCGGCGATGGGCCCGCTGGTTTACGCGCTGGTCCGGGCCACGCTGTACGACCCGGGCCTCAGCCCCAACCGCATGGCCGTGCTCTACATCCCGCCGTTTCTTGTGGCCGGCTGCGCCTGGTGGATGAGCCGGCTCATCTTCCGCATGGAGTGCTCGATGCATCACGCCCGCGAAATGGGCAGCTACGAGCTGGAAGAGATTCTCGGCGCCGGCGGCATGGGCGAGGTCTGGCGCGCGAGGCATCGCCTTTTGAAACGCGAGGCGGCGGTGAAGCTGATCCGCGCCGAGGCGCTGTTGGCCCACACGGAGCGGCAGGCCGAGATCCTGCGCCGCCGCTTCGAGCTGGAAGCGCGCGCCATCGCCTCGCTGACTTCGCCCCACACCGTTTCGCTCTACGATTTCGGCGTCGACCAGAACGGAAATTTCTATTACGCAATGGAGCTGCTGCGCGGCCTTGACCTCGAACTGCTGGTCAAGCGCTTCGGCCCGCAGCCCGCGCCGCGCGTGGTTCACATCCTGCGCCAGGCCTGCGAGTCGCTGGAGGAAGCCCATTGCGCCGGCATCATCCACCGCGACATCAAGCCGACGAATCTGTTCCTGTGCCGGCTGGGGCTGGAGTTCGACTTCGTCAAGCTGCTCGATTTCGGCCTGGCGCGCTGGCGCCTGATGAGCGGCGGCGTGCGCATGACGATGGAGAACATCACCACCGGCACGCCCGCCTTCATGGCGCCCGAGCTCGCGCTCGGCGCCGGCGAGATCGACGGCCGCACGGATCTCTACGGGCTGGGCTGCGTCGCCTATTGGCTTCTGACCGGCGCGCTCGTTTTTGAAGAGCCCACGCCGACGGCGATGGCGCTGGCGCATGTCCAGAAGGAACCTCCGAGCCCTTCCAGCCGCACCGAACTTCGCCTCTCGCCGGCGCTGGAACGCATCGTGCTGCAATGCCTCGCCAAGAAGCCGGAAGACCGCCCGGCCAGCGCACGCGTGCTGCGGCGGATGCTCGAGCAGTGCCCTGAGTGCGGCGCCTGGACGGCGGAAGACGCGGAATCCTGGTGGCGCACGAATCTGCCGGAGCTGTTCTCCGCCCGCTGCCCGGAACCCGCCATTGCAGGCATGGCGCCGCCGGCCGGGAGCGCATAAGTGGGCGGCGCAGGCGAGCGGCGGTTTCCCGCCTGGGCGGCGCTGGCCACGGCCGCCCTGATGATGTCGCACCAGGTGGGCGGCAAGTCCATCCGCGACGCGCTGTTTCTTCAGAGCTTCGGCCCGGACGCCCTCCCGGCCATGGTGATGACCGCCGCCGTGCTGTCCATTCTGCTCGGCATCTTCGGCGCGCGCCTGTTCAGCCGCTTCAGCCCGGCCCGCGCCGTTCCCTGGAGCTTCCTGTTCAGCGGCGTGCTGCAAATCGCCGAGTGGCGCCTGGCTGCCTCCAGCCCGCGCGTGGGCGCTGTCGTCGTCTATTTGCACATGGTGGCGTTCGCCGCCGTGCTGCTGTCGAGTTTCTGGCTGCTGCTGAGCGAAGAGATGGATCCCGTGCAGGCGAAGAAGCGGTTCGGGCGCATCGCCGGCGCGGGAACCACGGGCAGCGTGCTCGGCGGCGTCCTGGCGGCGCGGTGGGACGAGCTGGCAGGCCCCGGCAACGAGGCCGCCCTTGTCGCGGCGCTGGGCTGCATCCATCTGTTGTGCGGGATGCTGTTGATGCTTGCGCCGCGGCGCTCGCTCGCCGTCAGGCCCGCCCCGGAGCCGCTGGCGTCGCCGCGCAAGGTCCTTCGCGCCGCGCCCCATCTGCGGCACCTGGCCGCGCTGGTCGCCCTCGGCACCGCCACGGCCGCGATCGTGGATTTCCTGTACAAGCGCGCCGCCACGCAAACCTTCGGCCGCGGCGAGGGGCTGCTGGAGTTTTTCGCTTTGTTCAACACCGGCGTGGCGCTTGCCTCGTTCACGCTCCAGACCTTCCTCAGCCGCCGCGCACTTGAAACAGCGGGCGTCGGCAGGACCGTCGGCGCGCTGCCCGCCCTGGTCGGGGGAGGCAGCCTTATGGCTCTCGCCGTGCCGCTGTTCCCGGTGATCGCCGGATTGCGCGCGGTGGAAGCCTCGCTGCGCGGCTCCTTCTTCCGCGCCGGCTACGAGCTGATGTACACGCCGATCCCGCCCGGCGAGAAGCGGGCCGCCAAAACGGTCATCGACGTCGGCTTCGACCGTCTGGGCGATGCGCTCGGCGGCGCGGTCTGCCAGGCCGTGCTTTTTCTGCCCGGCCTGCCCCTGACCAGCGTGCTGCTGCTGGTCACAGCGTTGCTTGCGCTGACCAACACGTGGGTCGCGCGCCAGCTGGACCGCATTTATGTGCAGCTGGTCGAGCGCGGCCTGGTTTACCGCGCCGCGGAAGTCTTGCTGTCCGGCGCCGGCGACTGGACGCTGGACCGCGAATTGCTCGAGTCGCGATACGTCGGCGAGCCACCCGCGCCGGCCGCGCCGCCCCTGGTTGCTCCGGTTTCCCCGCCTTCACCGGCAGCGCCGGTGCTGCTCGACGATGCCGCGTGGGCCTTGGCCGAGCTGCGTTCAGGCCAGGCGGAGCGCGTGAAACGCGCCCTGGCGGCGCAGCGGCCGCTTGAGCCTGTGCTCGTGCCTGCGGTGATCGATCTGCTGGCCTGGAACCCGATTTATCCCGCGGCGCGCGAGGCGTTGCTCAGCGTGCGCTCGCCCATCGCCGGGCAGCTCGGCGACCGCCTGGCCGACCCGCGCTGCGACTTTGCCATCCGCCGCCGCATCCCCTCGCTGCTGCTCGCCATCGGCGGCAAACGCGCCGCCGAGGCGCTGCTCGTCGGTCTCAACGACGAACGCTTCGAGGTGCGCTTCCGCTGCGCCCGCGCCCTGGACGAGCTCGTCTGCCGCCACCCGGAACTCGCGCCGCCCGCCGAGGTGATCTTCGACGCCATCGAACGCGAGCTGTCCGTCGACCAGAACCTCTGGCGCAGCCGCCGGCTGCTCGGCGAACAAAACCCGCTCGAGCAGCTCCCCCATCTCGACGAGGTCCTGCGCGAGCGGGCCGACCGGAGCCTCGAGCACCTGTTTTCGCTGCTCGCCCTTGTCGTCCCGCGCGAGCCGCTCAAGGCGGCCTTCCGCTCGCTCCACGCCGAGGACGAGGCGCTTCGCGCCCTCGCTCTCGAATATCTCGACGGGGTCCTGCCGCGCGGCCTGGGCGCGCGCCTGCGCTCGATGCTTCAGGAGCCGGCGGGCGCGGAAAAGCGCAGCGTGGACGAGGTCGTCGGCGAGCTGCTGCGCTCGCACGCCAGCATCGAGCTGTCGCTCAGGAAAAAACTCCGGATGGAGCCGCAGGAGCCGCGCTCCGCCGGCGGTACTCCCGCGCAAGGAACATGACCAGCCCCAGCCAGACGAGGGTCAGCAGCAGGTTGAGCGCCGCGAAACCGGAAATGCCCAGGGCGAACAGGTGCGTGCCCGCATAGACGATGCCCGCCTGCGTCACGTCGCCCGCCCGCTGGAAAAACGTGTCGATCGCCGCCTTGGCCTTGTACTTCACTTCCCTCGGCGTGGGCAGAAACAGCGCCTGGCGCGCCGTGTTCTGGATCGAATAATCCGCGCTGTTTTCCAGGATTTTCAGCAGCCGGATCACGCCGAGCACGGGCGCCGCCAGCAGCAGGGAATAGCCCGAAAAAGCCACCAGGGGCAGAATGAGCAGCGTGCCGCCGACGCCGATGTAGCGGAAAAGCCGCGAAACAAGAAACGCCTGGAACAGAAAACTCAGCGTGTTCACCCAGAAAAAATAGTCTCCGAAAAACGCGCCGATGAACCGCCGCCGCGCTTCCTCGGCCTCCGGCCCGGCGCCGGCCACGCGGGCGGCCTCCTGCGTGACCAGGCTCGACAGCAGGAACTCGCCCGACGTGTTGACCACGTTCAGAAGCAGCACGAGAAACGCGATCATGACGAGGTAACGGTCCTGGAAAATGAGGGCGAACCCGTCGCCCGGCTTCAGCGGCTGCTGGCGCGCGAGCAGCTGCTCCGCCCCGGCCCTTTCCGAAATCCTGCGGTCCGCGGCGATGGTCAGCAACGCGCAGACGGCGAGCAACACGCCGCCGGCCACGAGCAGCGGCAGCGCGCCAAGCTCTTTCACGGCCCCGGCCGCGGCGCGGGCCCCGGCCACCGCCCCGATCGAGGCCCCCACGCCAATGAGCGGGAACAGGCGCTTGCCTTGCGGCTCCGTGTAGAGATCGTTGGCGAAGGCCCAGAATTGCGAAATGGCGAAAACGTTGAAAATGCCCACCCAGAGATAAAAGGGAATCCCGATGCGGCTGCCTGCGGCCGCGGCGCTGTAGAAAACCGCAAGATTCGCGGCAAAAAACAGGGACACGCCGGCAAGCAGCCACGCCCGCTTCAGCCGCGACGCCAGCCAGCTGTAGGCCGGCACGATCAGCAGCAGCAGCAGCGCCTGGCCGGCGGAAAGATAGGTCTTCACCACCGCGCCCTGCTCGGTGAGGATCAGCGGCTCGCGCGCGGTTTTCAGCAGGTAATAGGCCGCAAGCAGCAGAAAAATGTTGGCAGACAGCAACAGCGCGCCCGCGCCTTCGCCGCCGCGCACGTCGGCAAAGATGCTGAGGAACCGGTCCAGGCGGCTTGCAGGCCGCGTGTCGATGGCCCGGAAGACCGGGAAAGACGCATAGGAGGGATGTTCAGGAACGTTCACCATGTGCGCTCGATTCCCACCACCTGTCCGCCCCGCACCCACACGTACACCTTCTGCGAGGGCCGCGCGGGCGCGCTGATTTCCGCCTCGATGTATGGCCCGCCCCCGGCGGGCGCTTTCGCTCCGCGTCCGAGCACCGCCCCGGCCTGCATGAGCTGATTGTCGAACTCGCGCCAGACGATTTCATAAGGGGCCGGCGAAGGCAACCCGTGCTTCTGCGCCAGGTCCTCGAACACAAGCTCGCCGCTGCGCAACTCAAACCGGTCGATCGGCAGCACCTTGCGGAAATAGGCGCGTCCGATCTTGTCCCGCCGCTCGATCAGGCACCGCACCAGATAATCTCTCGCCTCGGGATCCGAAAGGCGGCCCGTGTCGACAATGGCGCGAATTTCCTCGTCGGTGAAATGCATCACCTGCTTCGCGGCCCAGAATTCATCATCCGGCAGGCGGTTGAGCAGCGCCGGGTTGGGGTATTCCGGCACCCACTTTTCCGGATCGAAGACCTTCGACTCGAACAGGCCGATCGACGGATAGCGCGGATAGCGCGCCTTCGCCCAGTAGGGAACCGCCAGCCCGAGCGTGGCCATCTGGATGGCCGAGTCCCGCCAGGTGAAAAGGTACGCCCCGGACCGCGGGCTGTTCGGCCGGTCGCTGCCGCTGCCGAGCGTCGAGCCGAAATCCAGCAGATGGTGGCGGATGAACGTCCGTCCCTCGCGCGTGACGAGCGTGTCCAGCGTGTTGATGGCGCGCGAGTCATCGTGGCCGAGCCAGGCGAAAAACACGTGCGCGCCGCGCAGCTCGCGCCGGTGTTCATGGGGCGCCGTGTCGTTGGGGTCGTCCGCGCGCGTTCCGAACCAGCGGAACGGCCCGAGCGGCTGTCCTTCCAGCGCGAGGCTGGCCACGGCGCGGTAACGCCCGTCGTGCAGCCTCGGCGCTTTCACCAGCAGCTCGGTCAGGTTGCGCCGGGTGAACGGCCGCTTCTGTCCGTGCTGGTTGATGAAGGTGAGCCGGTCCTGAATGACGAGGTCGGCGGGGTGAAACTCCACGATATATTCGTCCGCCACATGGTAGCCCAGCGCGTGGAAAAAGCGGTCTGAAATCACCTCGGCGGCCGTCATCATTTCCGGATTGCTTTTCGGATCCAGCTTGACAAAAAAGCGCCGCTTTTTTGCGTCCAGAATGGTGAATCCGGGCGTAATCCCTTCCCCTTTGGCGGCAACCACCGTCCAGGGGAACTCCGGCGGCGCCGTTCCGCCCGCGCCCCGTTGCAGCTCTTCGATCGTCATCCGGCGCCAGTAGTGGCGCCGCACGTACCATGCGCCGTCCATCGGGTCGCCCAGCGTGTTGACGTTTCTGGCGCGGACCGGCGGCCCTGCGCGCGGCTGTTTCTCGCCTGGCGTCGCCAGAATGTGCCAGAAGAGGTCGTACCAGTCGGAAAGCTTGCGCCGCGCCGGCTTGCCCGCATCGAGCGGAGGCGGCTCGACGAGCAGGGGGTCGTCCGGGTAAAACTTCTGCGCCGGCAGGAGCGTGGCAAACAGGAGCGCGAGCGGCAGTCGTTTCATGGCCGGTCACTGATAAGGCTGCGTCGAGGACGTTCCCAGCGGCCGCATCGGGAAGACGTCGTTGAAGCGGAACCACGCCTGAAAGCCTTCCCGGCTGAAGCCGAAATCCATTCGCAGGAATGTGCGGTTGCGCACGTTGAAGCGGAGGCCGAAGCCGTAGCTCTTTTCCAGCCGGCTGAAGTTGAGCTGGCCCCGCCGCGGAAACACCTTGCCGGCGTCGGCAAACAGCGCCATGTCCATGCCGGCGAACACCTCCCAGCGGTATTCCGCGTTCAGCAGCAGGGAATTCCTGTCGCGGAAGCGGAAGGGGCGGAATCCGCGCAGGTCATCCGGGCCGCCAAGCCAGGGCTGGAGGTAAAACGGCACCGTCTCGCCGGCATGGGTGTCCGTCAGATGGGTTCTGGCCCGCAGGGCGATCACCCGCCGCTGGTTGTAGAAGGGCACGTACTGGCGCAGCTCCGCTTCGTAAAGATTGAACCCGTAGCCGAGGCTGCGCCGGTCGTCATACCGGTTGAACTGGAACAAATAGAACCCGCCGGCCCTGGGGCCGGCCGGATTATCGAGATAATTCACCCGGAAAAACGCGCCGTAGCGGTGGAAATCCGTCTGGCGGTCGATGCCCGGCATCTCTTCCGGCGAATAGAGCGAATCGGCGGAGGCGAATTTCTTTTCCCTTCCCGGCCCGACGTTGATCCAGAGCAAACCGGTGCTGGCGCCGAGCAACAGGCCTTTCACCGGCGCGGCGCCCAGGCTCCAGTCCACCGAATTGTCGTCCAGAAGAAAATTGCTGCGGCCGGTCTTCTTCGAGTCCGGCCCGGGGCCGTAATACTGGATTTTCGGGTAGTAGTGATGCATCGAAAGCATCTCGGCCTCGATGCGCCCGCCCAGCAGCTCCCGCGAGCCCAGCCGGAGGAGCCCGCGTTGATAACCGCGCGTCGAAATCTGCCACGACGCCTGCGTCTCCAGCCTGCCGTCAAGCAGGTCCTCGCGGAAATATTCCGGGCCGATGCCGAAGCCGCCCTGCGTGATCATGCCCCCCGGCTTCGCGCGCAACCCGTTGTAGCCATAGCTCAGCCTTTGCGGGATTTTCTTTTCATTGATCAGCAGAATTCGCTGTTCCCACCGGCTGGTTTGCTCCGGCTTCAGGCGCGCAGCCCGCTCCTGTCTTTCCTTCCGGATCAGTGCCTCGCGGGTCGGCTCCTGCGCATGGGCGCAGGCCGGGACAAGAACCAGCGCGACGAGGGCCGCAGTTGGAACACGAGCCGCCAAGGCATTCATCATAGCAGCCGGGCCTGCGGTTCGAGGCTGCACCGGAAGCCGCCATTTCCGCCCGCGCCGCGCAGCGCCGCTCTTTCGGCCGCCGCTCCGCGCGCCGCGGGTTGCATCGCCAGCCCCTCTTGCCCCTGGCGCCTGAACGTCTTTCGCTTTCGGCAACCGTGGCGCACAATGAAGGCATGGTCCGCAGTTCCCGTGCCGTTTCCGCGCTTGCCCTCCTGGCAGCCGCGTGGGTGTCGATTTTGGCGCCGTGGGGCGTGTCGCCGGCGCTTTGCGCCCAACGCGAACCTCCGGATCCGCCGGTTTACGACCGCCTGTTCCTGTACGACGCAACAACCGGCAGGATGCATCCGCTCCCGATGGAAAAGGTGAAGCAACGGAACCGGAAGGGCGCGGCGCAGGCCTGGCTGGAAGGCGATAGGTCGGCGTTTCGCGTGAAGGCGGGGGCGCCGCTCGTTCTGGTCATTGCCTACAGTTTCGGGCTGCCGCCCGGCTGGGTGGCGCGGGCCTACCGCTTCCGCGTGGAAGGCGGCCGCCGCGTGGTGCAGCTCGGCGTCTGGGCGGCGACCCGCGACGCTCAGTGGCGCGACGGCGCCCTGCCGGTGAAGATGGAGCCGCACGGCAAACTTGGCACGCGCATCGTGCTGCCCGTGCCTCTGCCGCCCGGCGAATACGCGGTCAGCAACCCTTCCGGAAGCCGCGCATTCACCTTCGGCGTGGATCCATAAAGCCCGACTTTTGCGGCGCGTCCCTCCCGCTGCATGATCTGGCGCCACGGTGGGAAGAAGACGGCGACGAGGTGCGGATCCGCTTCCATGTGCGGGCGGAGAGCGAATGGCGGCAGGCGCGGACGCGGCTGTCCGATTCGGCTCTGCTGGGCGCAGCGAGGGTGTCCGGCGCGCGGTTCGAAGACACCGATGGCAGGACGCTCCGCATCGGCCGGGATTATTACGGAAACCGCCGCAACACAAGGCCGCTGCCCGGGCCGTTCGAGAAGTTGCAGCCTCCGCCAATGCGCGTCTGGCCGCCGGAACCCGCAGCGCCGTGAAGGCCCGAATGAACACGCAGCACCCCAAGTGGACAGCGATGGTACGAAAAGCCGCGCCTCAGTGGATGATTTGCTGAGTTTGGTACCCGCACGCCGCGCGGAGCGGCCGAAGAATTGTGCCATAACTGGAATCGTGCGGAGAAATTTTTTCCTGGAATTCTCTTTAACTTTCTCGAGGGCAGTGCGAAGAGTGAATATCCGGCGGCGCAGCGCGGGGGCGCGAATGCCTGCCCCCGCGCTGCGCCGCCCGTTTCCCTCAAAGAGGTAAACGAATCGGCTTGCGACGGGGGCTATGGCCTGCCGAGAATCACGACTTCGATACACTCGTGGGCCGCTAACCTCCTGTTGTGAGCAAGGTTGGCGGCCCTGTCCGGCTCAGAAAAGCTCGTATTGGGCCGGCGGATCTTCCACGGGCTTGCGCTTTTTTCCAAAGTAGACCTCCATCTTGGCGTATTGGCGGTCTGTCACAGCCATCAGCCGGACGTGCCCGTGGGGCGGGATGGCGCCCCTGACACGCTGCCGCGCCGATTCTACGCTTTCCTCGCTCGCCGCAAACCGGGCGTAAACGCTGTATTGAAGCTGAACGAAACCCTCCTTCAGAAGGTGCTTGCGGAATTGCGCATACTCCCGCCGGTGCTGTTGCGTGTCCACAGGCAGGTCGAACATGGCGAACAGCCACATGGCCCGGTATTCACTCGGGATCCGGTTCTTCTCGCCCTTCTTGCGTTTCATCGCATGCGGGCTCCAACAACGGGATTTCGAGGCGCTCGAGCGAACGATCGAGACACCGCGCGAGTCGGTCGGAGAGAATCTGGGCCCAGTCGAACAGGGTCCGGCTCTCCTCGCCGTTGGAGAAGCGCCCGCTCAACCGGCCGAGGACGGATTGTTTGGCCTCCCGGGTCAGCCCATCGCTGTGGCCGCGCCACCACCGGACGGCCCAGGCATCAACGAGCGGGCGGAACGGCTCCATCAGGTCATTGGCGAGAGGGAAAGGGTCGTAGCGGTTATGGTGGTGCAGCGGGAGCGCCGGGTGCAAACCGGCGCTGCAAAGAGCGCGCGCGCAAATGGCGCGGACCACGGCATACCCGTAGTTGAGCAACGCATTGCGCGGATCCTCCTCATCGGAACGGCGATATCCCGCATCCGCAAAGAGCCGGGACCAGTACAGGCGGCTGGCCTGCGCCTCGATGGCAGCCGCATTGGAAACGGAGACGGCGGAAAAGAGCCGGCGCAGTGCAGCGTCCTCGCCGTACAGATCGCCGATCACGGCCGCCTGGGCGCGGATCTTCGCCCGCACGATTTCCTTCCAAAGGCGTTTCCGCAAGGGAAGCGGCGCCTCGGACTGAAGCCGGAAGTTCTCGGTCTGCGTGCTGTGGGCGGTGAGCGGCAGCAGCATGGCTACCGGCATGCGCTTGCGGTCGCAGGCAACCAGGATCGCCTTGGCCAAAGCCAGTTCAGCCAGGACAGCTTCGGTCAATGTGATCTGCGGGTGGCTGCACACGACCGCGGCGACCTGGGCGAAAGGAAACGTCCTCCGGACGCTGCCGTCGAGCTCTACGTGCAGGAGGCCGTTTTCCGCGCGAAGGCGTGCAGGCGTTTCCGACAGGTCGAGCACACGGTTATTCATTGCATCGGACTACATCTCCTATCGGCAGGACAACCACTTTCCGAGGAGAGAATTTTTGAAATTCGCTGATACACTTTCGAGTAACCCTCGCTCCTCCTTTCGAACTTCCTACCGGCCTTGCATCGTATTGCGACACGAGCTCTATCTGGGTGTTGGCGCGTATTGTTTTGATGATCCATATGCCAGACATTTCGCCATGCATCTGAAGACAATCCCCCTTCATCAGGCTGAACAAATATCTGCTCTTTGAATCCAGATGCCGGTCGAAAATGTTTGCGCCGCAAACTAGCCTCGCTGCCGCCTCGTGCATTTTTACGACTCTCGCTTTCCACTTTGACAGGCGGCCTGGGACTTCGAACACTTCCATGTGATGTGTATCTTCAACCTCAACGAAGCGCTTGCGATGGTTTTTGCCAACTTCGATCGGTGAAAGGGCGACCTGAATGCGAACCTTCTTGATTGGTCTTGACTGGCCATTCTTGCTTTGCAGAACAGGCCAATTGCCCTTCAGCGCTTCTACCTTCCCGCCCACGGCAGCCAGTTTTTCCTGGACAGCAGACCTGACCGCCGGGTCAACGATCTTCTGCACCATGGACTTGGTGAGCTCATACACCGGTTTGCGAATCTTGAACACAGGGTTGTCGGACTCGCTCACTTTGCTGTAACCATAGTGAGACTCTTTATGCAGCGCGCCGGTGACCCGGTGGTCGGGGCGGAAGCTGATGTTCATTGACTTGAGAATGTCCTTCAACTGCTCCTTGAACCCGACCCACGGCGGTTCCACAGGCGCGAACAGCCGGCGCCGGGCTGCAAGCGCGCCTCTGTTGGCTTCGCTCAGCCGCTGGATCCACCCCTGGTTGCACAGCGCCACTACCACCGCGTCCACGGCGTGGTGCCGGTGGTCATCCCGGCTTTTCACAGGCCGCGCCTCCGCCTGGCCGTCTTCCGCTTCGCCGCGCGCCTCCCGGTGAATCGACGGGATCAGCCCGTTCAGGCCCCAGACATCCCGCAGATATGCCGTCACCTGCCCCGTGACTTTCAGAATCTTCCGCTTGCCGTCGACGGTTTCCCCGCCATAGAGCAGCGACAGATACCGTGCCGCGGCCACGGCAGAGGCGCGGGTGTCATTGAGCGCGCGGCTGGAGAACTGTTCGAACAGCTCGCCGACGGCGCTTTCATCCATTTTGAAGCGGTTCAGCTTTGCCTTGCTGTAAGAGCCCTTGAAGACCTCCACCCGCTGAAGGATCTCGTCCCACCGTTCAGGATCCGATCCGTAGGCCTCTCTGGGGGTTCTGTCTCCCTTGTAGGCGTTGTCGGACACATGTGCGAGCGTCAGGTTCACGAAGGAATTGTCCAGGGACCGGCTGAACGGGATGATGTGCTCAATCTGGGCCGGCGAGTTGCCGCCGAAAAGGGAGGCGAAGCCGCCAAGGCTTTCTCCGCAATACGGGCACCGCCCCTCGCACTCCTGCCAGAGCAATCCTTTGAGGACATCGTCCCGGCTGATTTTCTCCTCCGGAATACCCACTTCGTCACGGATCCTGCGAATAATCTCCTCGCGCTCCTTTTCGCGATCCCGCATGCGCCTGGACTCTTTCATCCGCTCCTCCCGGGACTTGCGCAACTCCCGCGCCGTTTCGAGGTGGATTTCATCGGGTTTCCCGTACCGGCGGATGATGGCGTTGACGACCTTGCGCATTTCCGTCAGGGCGCGCTCCACCGCCGGGTTAAAGACCGCCATCCCGCTGTCAGCCACAGGAGGGAGGAGCGGGTGAACCGTTACCGGGCGGTCCAGGGGAATACCCGCCGCAAGGCGGGCCCGCTGCACGTCCATCCCCTGCTCAAGGTAAGGCATGACGGCCCGGATCGCCTTGAGGGACAGCGGTGCATACCCCGAGGGAAGGTGCACTTCCCGAACCACTTTGTTCGCCTGATCCGCGGACAGCCCCCACTGTTGCTGGAGCGTTTCAGACAACTGCTCGTCGGATTCCGCAGTTGCCACACACTCCACCAACGCTCGCCGCTCTTCCGGGTTGAGTCTCGACCAGCTTTCCCCCAACTTCTCGTAGAACTGAGCAGCGACTTTGTCGCCCGGCAGCTCTTTCTCACCGCCCTCTTCCACGGTGAACTCGGCTTTCTTCAGTCCAAGGAGTTTCTTGGCTTGCGCAATGGTGACTTTGGGCTTCTTCTCCAATTCTTCCAACAAACGCCAGCGCTCTTCATGGGTCAGCGGCCGCGGAGCGGAACGGTTTTCCGCAACCCGGAGGTGATTGACCGTCTGAAGGACGCGGTACCTTTGGTAGTCCAAAGACCAGACAGGCGCCCGCTTTTCATCGGGGATCCACGCAAATTCACCCACCAGATCTTCGGTATCCCTCAAGGGGCGCTGTTCGAAGAGAATCTGCCACAGGCGGTCCTTCAATTCCCGGGTCAAGGCGGCGTGGTGTCGACGCTGCGCCTCCCAGATGGCCTCGAATTCCTCCTCGTACATGCTTCGATGAGTGTAGCGGTTGCGAATCCGCTGCTCCGCCGGATCCAGGGTGGCGAAGTATTCTCCAAGCGTTCGCGCTCCAGCCTCCCGGATTTGCCTCTTCAGGTCGTCAATGCCACGGTAAACCAGGCTTTTTTCTTCACCCGCTTTCGACGAATCCTCCATGGCCTTCTTTCCTGATTCGGCCTTGCGGTTGCTCTTGAAACCCCGGCGCTGGCCGAGGTGGTACAGGGCGCGCCCCAGTTCATGGGGTTCGAGGCGGTGATCGAGTGCGCGGGCGCGCAGGAGATAGGGCAGCTGATTCACTGCGCGTTCGCCGGCGTATTTCCGCCTGAGCTCGCAATCAAGACGATTGATTGCTTCCTGGATCGGAACGGCCATGGGGCTGCCGGGCACAGGCGTGATCGGCGGCAACAGCCCGGCGCCGGACAGCTCACGATAAAGGGCGCGGGCGCGCTGACGGCGGCGCCGGATTTGCCGCCGCGCCAGCCGCTTCGCGCGGCGTGTCGCCCCGCGGGATTCATCACGGCCCTGTTCGATATCCCCTTCCGTGCCAGCCTCGAAGACACGTACGCCGGCGCGAAGAATCCGCGTAAATGAGTCCCCCTCTTTCTCCAGCAAGGCCCATCCGACCGACCGAGCGCCGATATCCAATCCCAATACGTACGGCATAAGATTTTCCCTGCGAAAATTCCTCTTGACCAGAATACTCTCTTGCCGTAGAATTGCAATAGTGTATCGAAGCCGGGATTCTCGGCTTGTCTTAGCAAGCGCGAGTTTCTCGTGTTCGCAAGGTTTGCCACCCGATGGCACCCTTGAGGGGCCCGCGCTGCGGGCCCTTCCCGTTTTTGGGATCCTCCCGATTTTTGCATGAAGCCGAAATTTCCCACCACGGGTGCTTCGTCACTTGCCTGCGAGCAGTGTCTTCCCCTGGAGTCCGTGAGTTTCCCTGACGGCCCCGGCCGGCAGCGGCCGAGAAAGACCCGGTCATGCTGGACCAGGATCCGGCGCCACGGTGGGAAGAAGACGCCGACGAGGTGCGGATCCGCTTCCATGTGCGGGCGGAGAGCGAATGGCGGCAGGCGCGGACGCGGCTGGCCGATTCGGCTTTGCTGGGCGCAGCGAGGCTGTCCTGCGCGCGGTTCGAAGACACCGATGGCAGGCCGCTCCGCATCGGCCGGGATTATTTCGGAAACCGCCGCAACACAAGGCCGCTGCCCGGGCCGTTCGAGAAGTTGCAGCCTCTGCCAATGCGCGTCTGGCCGCCGGAACCCGCAGCGCCGTGAAGGCCCGAATGAACGAGCGGCGGGGGAGAATTCACGGTTGGCAGTCGGCTGAAACAGCCTTCCCGAATCATTCCAATCCGCAGGCATCCCCTTGACTGCACGCCGGAAAAGCTGCGACTTTGCTCGGAGTCCGGCACCCTGCCGGCGCAAGAAGCCCCGCCGCGCCGCACTCGACGGCCACAGCCGGGTCCGGATTGACTGGCGCGGGGGCTTTCCGGATTCCCGAATATTTCAGGCCAGCTCGGAGCCGCGGAAGAACCAGGCGATTTCGAAGGCCGCCGTATCCGGCGCGTCCGAGCCGTGGCTGGCATTGCGGCCGATATCGGAGCCGAACAGCGCGCGCACGGTGCCAGGCGCGGCTTTTTTCGGGTCCGTGGCGCCCATCACTTCGCGCCATTTGGCGATGGCGTCTTCCCGCTCCAGCGCCATCAGCACCACCGGCCCTTCGGTCATGAAGGCGACCAGCTCCTCGAAAAAGGGCTTTCCGCGATGGACCGCGTAAAAGCCTTCGGCTTCGGCGCGCGTCAGCTTCTGCATTCTCATGGCGAGAATGCGAAAGCCGGCTTCCTCGATCATCGAGATGATTTTGCCGCAATTCCCGGCCGCAACGGCGTCCGGCTTGATGATGGCAAGAGTGCGTTCCACAGGCATGATGATTTCGCGAATTTCCGGAGATTTACAACCGCAAAGCCTCTTTGGCGCGGGCGCCGATTTCGGCCGGCGTCTTGCAAACGATAATTCCGGCCGCCTCCATGGCCGCCATTTTGTCGCTCGCCTTTCCCGAGCCGCCGCTGATGATGGCGCCGGCGTGGCCCATGCGCCGGCCCGGCGGCGCGGTCTGTCCGGCGACAAAGCCGACGACGGGCTTCTTCACGTGCTCCTTGACGTAGGCCGCGGCCTCTTCCTCCGCCGTGCCGCCGATCTCGCCGATCAGGATGATGGCCTCGGTCTGCGGGTCTTCATTGAACAGCCGCAGCGCGTCGACGTGCGTCGTGCCGATGATCGGGTCTCCGCCGATGCCGATGCAGGTGCTCTGCCCGATGCCGAGCGCCGTCAGCTGCCCCACGGCTTCATAGGTGAGCGTGCCCGACCGGGACACCACGCCCACCGGGCCGGGCTTGTGGATGTGGCCCGGCATGATGCCGATCTTGCACTCGCCCGGCGTGATGATGCCGGGGCAGTTCGGCCCGATCAGGCGCGTGCCGGGGCGGTCCTTCAGAAAACGCCACGCCCGCACCATGTCGAGCGCCGGGATGCCTTCGGTGATGCAGACCACCAGGCGGAGGCCCGCGTCGGCGGCTTCCATGATGGCGTCGGCGGCGAAGGCCGGCGGCACGAAGATCACGCTCGCGTCGGCGCCCGTCTGGCGCACGGCCTCGGCCACCGTGTCGAACACGGGCCGGTCGAGGTGGCGCGTGCCGCCCTTGCCCGGCGTGACGCCTCCGACGATGTTCGTTCCGTAAGCGATGCACTGCTGCGCGTGGAAAGTGGCTTCCTTGCCGGTGATGCCCTGCACCAGCACGCGCGTGTTCCTGTTCACAAGGATGCTCATTGTCGGGAAACCTCAGGCCTTGCCGGCCAGCGCGACCACCTTTTCGGCGGCGTCCTTCATGCCGTCGGCGACGGTGAAATTCAGCCCGGACTCGCGCAGGATGCGCCGCCCTTCCTCGACGTTGGTGCCTTCCATGCGGATCACCAGCGGCAGCCTGAAGTCGAGCTCGCGCGCGGCCGCCACCACGCCCGCCGCCAGCGTGTCGCACCGCAGGATGCCGCCGAAGATGTTGATCAGCACCGCCTTCACATGCGGGTCGGACATGAGGATGCGGAAGGCGTTGGTGATCTGCTCCTGGTTGGCGCCGCCTCCGACGTCGAGGAAGTTGGCGGGGTTGCCGCCCGCGTACTTGATGATGTCCATCGTGGCCATCGCGAGACCCGCGCCGTTCACCATGCAGCCGACATTGCCGTCGAGCTTGATGTAGTTCAGGCCGTACTTCGAGGCTTCCACCTCGAGCGGGTCCTCCTCATGGATGTCGCGCAGCCCGGCGATGTCGGGGTGCCGGTAGAGAGCGTTGTCGTCGAAATTGAACTTCGCGTCGAGCGCCACCACGCGCTGGTCCTCGGTCACCACCAGAGGGTTGATTTCGGCGAGCGACGCGTCCGTCTCCACCCAGGCGCGCGCCAGCGCCTGGAACAGCTTCGCCGCCGCGCCCGCCGCGGCGCCTTTGAGTCCGATGCCGTAGGCGAGCCGGCGGGCCTGGAACGGCAGCAGGCCGTCGCCGGGGTCGAACGCCTGCTTCAGGATCAGCTCCGGCGTCTTCGCCGCCACCTCCTCGATCTCCACGCCGCCCGCGGCCGACGCCATCAGCACCGGCTTGCCCTGCGAGCGGTCGAGGACGATGCCCGCATACAGCTCCTGGGCGATGGGCAGCGTCTCTTCGACCAGGACGCGGCGCACCAGCCGCCCCTCCGGGCCGGTCTGGTGCGTCACCAGCGTCATGCCGAGAATCTGCGAGGCGGCCGCTTCGGCCTCCGCCGGGGTGGAGGCCAGCTTCACCCCGCCGCCCTTGCCGCGGCCGCCCGCGTGGATCTGCGCCTTCACCACGACGCGGCCGCCGATTTCTTCGGCAATGGCGCGGGCCTCGGCCGCCGTCTCGGCCACGCGGCCCCGCGGGATGGGCACGCCGTAGCGCGCGAGAATCTCCTTGGCCTGGTACTCGTGAATTTTCATAGGATTGGGCTTGTGGTAGGCTCGAAAAAAGCCCCGCATTTCACTATAGCATGGCGTTCCTGTCCTACCTGCACAAGATCCTTGACCGGGAATCGCTCGCCTCGCCCGAGGCCATGGCGGCGATGGCCGAGATTCTGGAAGGCCGCGCCACCACGGCGCAGATCGCCGCCTTCCTGGCCGCGCTGCGCGTGAAGGGGGAAACCGCCGAGGAATTGCTCGGGTTCGCCCAGGCCATGCGCGACCACTGCGTGCGCGTCGAGCACGGCATCACGGACCGGCCGGTGCTGGACACCTGCGGCACGGGGGGCGACCATCGAGGCACATTCAACATCAGCACCGCGGTCGCTTTCGTCGCCGCCGCCTGCGGTATCGCCGTGGCCAAGCACGGCAACCGTTCCATGTCTTCGCTGTGCGGCAGCGCGGACGTGCTGGAGGCTCTCGGGGCGCGCATTCTCGCCGACCCGGCCCTGATCGCCCGCTCGATCCGGGAAACGGGCGTCGGCTTCCTGTTCGCCCCCGCCCTGCATCCGGCGATGAAACACGCGCAGCCGGCGCGGGCGGAGCTGAAGACGCGCACGGTGATGAATCTGCTCGGCCCGCTGGCCAACCCCGCCCGAGCCACGGTGCAACTGGTTGGCGCGCCATCGCTGCGCGCCGCCGAGATGATGGCCGTCACGCTGGCCGCCCTGGGGCTGGAGCGCGGCTGCGTGGCCCACGGCGAAGACGGGCTCGACGAGGTCTCCACCACGGCGCCCACGCACCTGATGAGCATCGTGCACGGCGCCATCGAGCACACGGTGGTGCAGCCGGAGGACTTCGGCGTTCCCCGCGCCCGGCTGGAGGACCTGCGGGGCGGAGATGCCGCCGAGAACGCGCGCATTCTTCTCTCGGTCTTGCAGGGCGAGAAAGGCCCGCGCCGCGACGTGGTCCTCGCCAACGCCGCCGTGGCGTTGCGCGCGGCCAACGCGGCTCAGGATTTCGCCGAGGGCGTGGCTCGCGCAGCCGAGGCGATCGACAGCGGCGCCGCAGCCGAGCGCCTGCGCCGGTTCATCGAATTCACGCGCGCCGCGCAGGGCTGAGCGGCGGGCAGCGTCACACCGAGCTGCTGTGCCGCTTCAGGATCTGCGGGAGATTCATGGAAAATGCCGACCGCGCCAGCACCATGCTGGCGCCGGCCGCCTGCGCACGCGCCTTCAGCTCCGCCTCCAGGTGCGAAACGAACGCGATGATGCTCGTCCGCCTGAGGCTCTCCTCGGCGCGGAGCTTCGCGATCAGCTCCACCGGCTTCACGCTGCGCGCGTTCAGGTCGACGATGACCAGGGCAGGCGCTTCCTGCCGGGCGCGGTCGAGCAATTCCTGCGCCGATTTCACGAATTCGACCTCGAATCCCGAACGCTTTGCGGCGTCGTTGATCTTCACCACGAAGAAGAGATCATCGACCGCCGCCAGGATTTTCCTTGGCTTTTGGGGCATGGATCGTCCGACTGAATCTTCCAGAAAGGAAAGCCGCAGAGGGATAAGCAGCTTTCAGGTAGGCACTTTCATTATACAACGGCGCAGCCGCCGCGGGCGCATCCGCGCCGCGGCGGGCCTTCCGGCTACAATTGGAATTCACTCATGGCGGCCCCGGCCTATCCAGAGGATTTGATTGACGCGCTGTGCCGCGAATTCGGCATCGAGCGCTCCTACTGGGACATCTGGGGCCGGAAGCACGAGGTGGCCGGGGAAACCGTTCTCGCCATCCTCGGCTCGCTCGGGCTGGACACTTCCACCCCCGAGGCGCTGTTCCGCTCGGCCGAACAACGCCGCCAGCGGCGCGACGAGCGCCCGCTGGAGCCCGTGGCGGTGTTGAGCGCCTCCGCGGACCAGCCGGCGGTCCGCCTCCGCGCGCCCGCAGGCAGCCGGGCCGCGCTGGCCCTGTATTTCGAAGACGGCACGGCGCGCCGCTGGGATGTGGAGGCCCGTGAGTCCGTGCAGGAGATTCCCCTGCCCGGCCCCCTCCCGGCCGGCTATCACGATCTGGAAGCGGTCGTCACCTTGCCTGGCGGCGGGGAACGCCGCGCGGCGCAGCGCCTCATCGTGACGCCAGACCAGGCGTGGCTGCCGCCGGCGCTCGAGCAGGGAGGGCGGGCCGCGGGCCTTGCCATCAGCCTGTATGGCGTGCGCTCGGCGCGCAACTGGGGCGCGGGCGACTTCACCGACCTGGCATCGATCGTCGAGTGGGCGGCGCACGAGCTCGGCGCCGGATTCATCGCGCTGAACCCGCTGCACGCCATCCACAACCGCCAGCCGTATAACACGAGCCCTTACCTGCCGCTGTCGGTCTTCCACCGCAACTTCCTCTATCTCGACATCGAGGCGATCGAGGACCTGCTGCTGTGCCCGGCGGCGCGGCAGCTGGTGGCCTCGCCCGCCTTCCAGGCCGAACTGGCGTCGTTGCGGGCCTCCGAATTCGTCGAATACGAGCGCGTGGCCCGCCTGAAGCGCGGCGTGCTGAAACTTCTCTTCCGCCGTTTCTGGCGCGAGGAGTGGCAGCGCGACACCGAGCGCGCGCGGCGCTTCCGCAAGTGGGCGGCCGCGCAGGGCGCGCTGCTCGACGAATTCGCCGTCTTTTGCGCCCTGGACGAGGTCCTTCACCGGCGGGACCGCAGCGTCTGGACATGGCAGCAGTGGGAGGCCCCGTATCAGGACCCCGCCTCGCCGGAGGTCCGGCGCTTTGCGCAGGAACATTTCCGCCTGGTCCTGTTTTACAAGTACGTCCAGTGGCAGATCGACCTCCAGCTCGAGCGCGTGCAGCGGCTCGCCCTGCGGCTCGGCATGCCGGTCGGCCTCTATCACGACCTGGCCCTCGCCACCGACCGTTGCGGCGCCGACCTCTGGGCCGGCCGCCGCTTCTTCATCGAAGGGTGCCGCGTCGGCTCGCCGCCGGACGATTTCGCCCCCGGCGGCCAGGACTGGTCCTTCCCGCCGCCGAACTCGGAGGCCCACCGCGAGGACGGCTACCGCCTCTTCATCGAGACGATCCGCCGCAACGCCCGCCACGGCGGCGCGCTCCGCATCGACCACGTCATGCGCCTCTGGCGCCTGTTCTGGATTCCCGACGGGATGCCGCCTTCGGCCGGCACGTATGTCAACGAGCGCTGGGAGGACCTGGTCCGCATCCTCGCCCTGGAAAGCAACCGCGGGCGGTTCCTCGTCGTCGGCGAGGACCTCGGCACCGTGCCCGACGGCCTGCGGCAAGCCATGGAGCGCTTCCGCCTGCTCAGCTACCGGCTTTTCTATTTCGAGAAGAACCCCGACGGCACGCCGCGCCGCTGCGCGGACTACCCGCGGATGGCGCTGGTGTCCTCCACCACGCACGACCTGCCGACGCTCGCCGGCTTCTGGG
>Ga0308411_10000374_pt1 | contig 28959 bp, 24 predicted proteins | sample HotsprottomLayer_2_FD_203530 | JGI IMG/M metagenome (GOLD analysis project Ga0308411, IMG submission 203530) | Hot spring phototrophic mat microbial communities from Octopus Spring, Yellowstone National Park, Wyoming, United States -... | ecosystem: Environmental > Aquatic > Thermal springs >... | reverse complement strand
CAGACCATTCATTCCCTGTCCATATATTGGTGCAAATATAAGTATTAGTACACCAACAAAACTGGCAAGTAAAATCAATCCCCATGTTAGATGTTTTTTATCAGCTGCCATCTTATCCCTCCTCTCTAAAAGCCTTTAAATTCTTAAAGAAACTTCCTATTACCCATACTGCGAAACCACCTACTGCTGCCCAGAATACAACATTTCCAATAAGAATTATAATGTCACAGGTTGACTTTGATATAGACCACAGTTCAAGACTTCTTAATTTGTCAGGAACAACACTTGCTCTGTTTGCAAATCCTGCAAGTATTGTCATAACCCAGAATCCCCTTATTACCATACCAGGAACAACTTTTGTTGTTAATGCACCAATCTGAATCCCTATAAGTGAGCCAAGAAGAAGTCCCATTGCAAGAGTATAAAATACATATCCGTATATTGCATACTGAGTTATTGATGAGTATCCAGCAGTGAAAATAATCTGTAAAATATCAGTTCCAACTGTTGTGGGTGTTGATACCCCAAGAACATAAACAAAAAGAGGGAATGTGACAAATCCACCACCAACACCCATAACTGCTGCAAGGATACCTACCAAAAAACCACAGAGGGCAACAAAGAGCCATGAGATTCTTCTTCCACCAAAGTCTTCATCAAAATTAATCATAGGAGGGATTTTAATCTTCTGAATATTAATGGCAAGTTGAGTTGTTGTCATTGGTCCACCACCATGGGCATCACCAGAAACAGTAACACCCTTTTTTCTTGCTTTGCTAAGTTTTATGTAGTCTCTTAATCCATAAAAACCAAGAAAACCAAGTATTACAGCGTAAACTACGCTAATGAAAGCTTCACTTGCAACAGGATCCCAGTTATAAATTGACCTCTGAATGTAACCACCTGTTGTAGCACCCAAAACCGAGCCTATAACAAATGCAACAGCTAATCCAACACATACATTACCAAGTTTCTTATGAATTACTGTTCCCATTATTGCTTTTGCAAAAATATGAAACTGGTCTGTCCCTACTGCTAAAATTCCCTTAACACCTGCTGCCATTAATGCAGGTGCAATAATAAATCCTCCACCAGCACCTATACATCCTGTAATAAGGCCTGCTGCTAAACCAACTGCCAGTGATGCAATAAAGACAGTTGTGGTGTAGTGAGATGGTGCGTAGGCAGATTTACCACCTAAAAAATCTGCAGCTCCAAGAAAGGATACAAGAAGAATTGGAGAAATCAGAGCAATTAAAATCAGCAACCTCTTCTTGTTTTTGAGAATGTTATCGGACATCTGCTTTTCCCACTTTGCCTGGTAAATGGCACCCGCCATCATTAATTCATAAAGTTTCCTTAACTTACTCATTCCACAGCCTCCTCCTTTTTAATTTTTAGGTTTTTAAAATAAAATTTCCCCTTACCATAAAATACATTTTAGACTTTTTCTTTTTTCACCCCCTTTCTTTTTGCTTTTTTTGACTTCTGACGAAGTCTGTCAAACTCCTTCGGTTTTGAAATTGTTATTGAAACGAGCAAATCCTTCATCTTTTTCCAGACCTTCTTCATTAAAAATAAAAAATGCAATATGCATGCCAGATATGAGAATAAAACATGTTAATGGTTTTAAATAAATAAAAAAAGAATGACGCAACATATTATTGCATTTTATTTTTATTTAAAAATTTTTTTGGCTTAAAAAGGGATGGTAAATGCAACTTTTATTTGCGTTAAGTATTTATGTGGCAATTTTGAATTGTTTCAGTTTTCTCTGAAGTTGCTGTCTGTGAATTCCCAGAAACTCTGCTGCTTTTGAAATATTGCCTCTGCTTTTCTGCAAAGCTGACCATATAAGTTCCTTTTCAAAGTTATCAACAGCTTCTCGTAAGCTTCCCTGCATGGTTTTTTTATTATTAGAGCTTTTTATTAAATAAGAAGGTAAATCTTTAACAGTTATTTCCACTGAGTTAGTAAAAGCAATTGCTCTTTCTATAATGTTTTCAAGTTCACGAACATTACCAGGAAAGGAATAATTCATTAATAAATTAAGGGCTTCTTCTGTAATGCCTTTGATATAAATATCTTTTCTTTTGGATGAATGTTTTTTGATAAATAAATTTACTAAGGATGGTATGTCTTCCTTTCTATTTCTTAAAGGTGGAAGTTCTATATGAATTACATTTAATCTGTAATAAAGGTCTTCTCTGAAAGAGCCCTCTTTGCATGCCTTTAGGAGATCTCTATTCGTAGCTGCGATAAATCTAACATCTACTTTTATTGGTTGAGCCCCACCAATTCTTATAAACTCTCCTTCCTGAATAACCCTTAAAATTTTTGTCTGAAAGAGAGGAGATACATCACCAATTTCATCAAAAAATAGAGTTCCATGATGAGCCCATTCAATGAGTCCTTTTTTGGTATAATTTGCTCCAGTAAAAGCTCCCCTTTCATATCCAAAAAGCTCTGACTCAAGAAGAGTATCTGGTATTGCAGAGCAGTTTATCACTATGAAGGTATTGTCCTTTCTTTCACTTAAATTGTGTATTGCCCTTGCAACAAGTTCCTTACCTGTACCACTTTCACCTGTAATAAGAACATTGCTATCTGTAAGCGCTGCTTTCCTGATACCACAATAAACATCTTCCATAATTCTACTTATTCCTATAAGTCCTGGTATTTCAACTTTGGGGTTGTCTTTGAATTTTTCAAAAATCTCAAAAACTGCATCATTTTTTAAGGGTTTTTGTAAAAAATCAATAGCACCAAGCTTCATTGCTTCAACTGCCTTTTTAATATCTTGTTTACCAAAAGCAATCACTGGCATGTATTGTTTAAGTTCATTCAGTCTCTTTTCCCATCCTTCTGAATCAACATCAAGAAAGGCTATGTCATAGGTAGAAAAATCCTTCGATGAAGAAGATTTAGCTTTATTTGACTTTCTAAATGTGATACCAATGGAGTCGAAAATCCTGTAAAGCTTATCTGCTTCTTCAGATATAACAAGAACGCTAAATGACCTCAAAAAAACCATGTAAGTTAAAATAGAACATTTATTTGTACTATGTCAACTATTTAAAATAATCTAAAGTTGCCGATAGAAACTTCAGCGATAAAATCAAAATTTGACTTATTATCAATGAAATGATTAAAATTGTTTTTATGCAAACAAAGGTTAGAAAGGGTATTATAGAAATAGATGTAGAAAGATGCAAGGGTTGCAAATATTGTATTTTGACATGCCCTAAAGGTTGTATAGAGATTTCTTCAAATTTTAATTCGTCAGGCTATTACCCAGCCCAATTTTCCAATTCTAAAAAATGTATTGGTTGTGCTATGTGTGCAGTTGTCTGCCCTGAAATAGCAATAGAGGTTTTTGTAGAAGAATAACTCTTTCTGTGTTAAAATATCTTCAAAATTTTTCATTTAAGGGGTATTTTGTTTGGGTATTGGAGTTATTTTCTGCAGTTGTGCAGGGCAAATAACTGAAAAAATTTCCTTTGAAAAATTAAAGGAGTTCATTAATAATCAAGTTGACTGGATTGAATTTTTCGATATTGCCTGTTCAGAGGAAATCCGAAGAGATATCATTAAACTCTTGAGCCAAAGAAAAACAGATGGTTTAATTATTCTTGGTTGCTCACCCTATAATAAAGGTTCAGTTTTTAATAACATTGTTCAAAGTGCTGGCATTAATAAATATATGGTAAATTTTGTCAATATAAGAGAACAGGTTGCCTGGGTTACAGAAGATAAAAATCGAGCAACTAAAAAAGCCTATGTTCTTTTTAAAGGAGCTATAGAGAGATTAAAAAAACAAAAGCCTCTTTTAGATTTAGAACTTCCTGTTTTAAGTGATATTTTAGTTGTTGGTGGTGGTATCGCAGGTATTACAGCTTCGATTAATCTTTCAAAGGCTGGATACAGGGTTCATTTAATTGAGAAAGATTATTCATTAGGTGGCAAAATAGTAAGATATGAAAAACTTTTCCCTGATTTAACATGTGCTCCCTGTTTTGTTAATCCGATGATTGAAGAGATTTTAAATAGTGAAGTTGAAGTTAGATTAAATGGAGAATTAAAAGAATTAAAAGGTTTTTTTGGTAATTTATTTGCAAAGATTATTTCAAAGCCAACTTATGTGAATCCTAAAAAATGCATTGGTTGTTCAGCCTGTGAGGATGTCTGCCCAACTCAAGCCATTAAAGTAGAACCTATGAGATTACCATCGATTGCAAAAATTGACACTGAAAAATGTTTAAAGATAAAGGGACAAGAATGTGATTTTTGCATAAAAGAATGTCCTGTTTCAGAAACAATAAATTTTAATGATAAAGAGAGAGAAGAAAGTTTAAATATTGGAGCAGTGTTGTTATCAACAGGATTCAGTTTAATTGATTGCAGAAAATTTCCAAATCTTGATTATGGAATTTTTAGAGATGTATATAATGCTTTAGATTTTGAAGAAATTTTAAACAGTGAAGGACCGACAAAGGGAGAGATTCTTACAGAGTTAGGAGAGATTCCAAAAAAAATTGGGATAATTCATTGTGTAGGAAGCCTTGATGAAGAATATTACCCTTACTGTAGTAAAATCTGCTGTCAATATGCCTTTAAGTTTAATTGCATGATTAGACAAACTATCCAAGATGTAGAAATTTTACATTTTGTTAGAGAGATAGTTCTACCAGGGCAAAATGCCTATAATCTTTACTTGAATGCTAAAAAAGATAAAAATGTAAAAATAATCCGTTATGAATCGATTAAAGATTTGACTGTTAAGAAGGAAGAATCTCTAAATATTTTATATAAAAATGAAAAAATTCCCTGTGATATTATCATTCTCTGTCCAGCAATAGTTCAGCAAAGTTCAAAATTTGAAGAAATTAATGGAGTATTTTTAACTGGTTCAGCCAAAAAAGCAATGACTGTCGAAGAAGCTGTAACAGATTCTCTGTCTATATGTGGCAGGTTAATGGCAGAACTTAAATTTAACAAAAAAATAATCAAATCTTCTACAATTGCAAGAATAGATTATAATAGATGCACAAATTGCGGAATTTGTTTGCTTCAATGTCCTTACAAAGCAATAGAATTCAATATTAATGAAATAAAAATTATTGATAGTATTTGCGAAGGATGCGGGACATGTGTACCATCATGTCCTTCAAAGGCAATTGAATTAGAGGGCTTTACTTATGATCAGATAGTATCGGAAATGGAAGGAATCCTAAGTTCATTAAGGAGGTTAGGCAATGGCAGTAATAATATTTGATGCTCGTGGTTTAAAATGTCCTCAGCCAACTATTCAGATGACAATTAAGTCATTAAAAATGAAAAAAGGAGATATACTCGAAGTTGTCGCTGATTGTCCCACCTTTGAAAATGATGTTAAAAACTGGTGTCGTAGAAACAATAAAATTCTTTTATGGATAAGAGATGAGGGTAATGGTGTAAAAAGATGTCAGGTACAATTTTAAAAATAATAATTTTTTTATTATTTTGTTTTCTTCTTTTACTCCCCTTTACGGTTTTTGCTCAATCAGAAGAGACAATTGTTTTGGGTATGTCAGCGGCATTTAAAGGACCTACAGGAGGATTAGGTTCAGAGCTTTACAGAGGAGCTATGGCTTACTTTGAACATATAAACAGAAATGGAGGTATTTACGGGAAAAAAATTTTGATAAAACCCTATGATGATGGTTATAATCCAATCCCAACAATAAAAAACACGATAAAATTTATAGAAGAAGATAAAGTTTTTTCTCTTTTTAATTATGTAGGAACTCCAACTGTAACAAGAATTCTACCAATTTTGAAAAGTAATAGTGACAAAAACATCTATCTTTTCTTCCCATTTACTGGTGCAATGCCTCATAGAAAACCTCCCTACGATGAATATGTTTTCAACTTAAGGGCATCCTATGAGCAGGAAACAGGAGGTTTAGTTGAGAATTTTTTAAAAATTGGAAGAAAAAATATTGGAATTTTTTATCAAGCCGATGCCTATGGAAGAAGTGGATGGGAAGGTGTAAGAAAAACTTTAGTGAAATATGGACTTAAAATAGTTGGTGAAGCTACATACAAAAGAGGAACTAAGTACACAGACAGTTTCATTAGACAAGTTGAGATTTTAAAAAACTCAGGAGCAGATGCGATAATTTCTGTTGGTGCCTATGCTGCCTGTGCTGGTTTTATAAGGGATGCTCGAAACTTAGGATGGGATGTCCCTATTGCCAATGTCTCCTTTGTAGGCAGTGAATTTATGATAAATCTTCTTTTAGAAGAAGAAAGAAAAACAGGTAATATATATACAAAAAACTTAATAAATGCTCAGGTTGTTCCAAGTTATGAAGATATGGAACTAAAAGCAGTAAGACAATACAGAGAACTCATGGATAAATATAATCCACAGCCACCTGCAGATTTAATCGATAAAGATTACAAGCCTTTGAAGTACAGTTTTGTAAGTTTTGAAGGATTTTTAAATGCAAAAGTTATGGTAGAAATTATTAAAAAATTAGGAAAAGAACCAAAGAGAGAAAAAATAAAAGAAACTGCGGAAAGTATCAAAGACTTAGATATAGGAATTGACGAAAAAATAAACTTTTCACCATCAAGACATCAGGCTTTGCAAAAGGTTTACTACACAACATACAAAAATGGCAAATTTGTTCCCCTAAAGGACTGGAGTGAGTGGAAAAAATGAGAATGTCCAGGCTTTTTCAGAAAACTTTAATTAGTATAATTTTTCTTTTTCTAATAATATTCATAACTATAAGCATTTTTTCTGGATGGCATTTATATAATAATTTAACAGAGGAATACAAATCAAAAGGAACTGCTATAGCAAGCAGTATAGCATCATCATCTGTTGAGACAAATCTTAATCTTGACTCTGCCACCGTTCAGGCAATGATAGATCAATTTCTTGAGATAGAAGGAGTATCCTATGTTTTTGTTAGGGATTCCTCAGGACAGATAATTTCCCATACCTTTGTCCCAAATATTCCCCAAGAAATATTGGAAATATCAGATGCTCATAAAAGTGGAATAAAAGATATATCAATACAAGGAATGGGTGAATTTTTAGACATTGTTGCACCAATTACAGAAGGAGCTATCGGCTTTGTCCATGTGGGAATGAATAAAAACATCATTAACAAGAAAATGTGGACTGTTATTGGAAGCCAGATTGCTTTGTTATCAGCCATTTTTGCTCTTAGTTTATTTCTTGCATACTTTATGGTCAATAAAATATCTCAACCATTGAATGAACTTACAGAGTATGCTAAAAAGCTTCTTAATCATGATTTCAGTGCAAGGGTGGATATTAAATCTAAGGATGAAATTGGACTTTTAGCAAATACAATGCAATCTATGGCAAACAATATCAATGAAGTATTTGATCGTTATGAATATGCTCTTAAAGATGCTGTTTTAGAGTTGCAAAACACGCTTGCCTATTTAACTACAATTATAGACAACATGGCTGATGGACTGATCGTAGTTGATAAAGATGGAATCATAAATCATATCAATTCAGCAGTATCAGATATGTTTGGTCTTTTAGAACATGAGATGATTGGCAAAAATATTAAAATATTAGGGAAAAATTTTGTTGAGTTATCAACAAAATCTCTAGCCACAGAAGAAATAGTTACAGCAGAGATAAATCTTACAAGAAATAGATTCGGGAAGGCGGTTGCAAAAAGCATAAAAAAGGAATACTTTGCAGAAGACTCAGAGGCAAAGGGAATTCTTGGCTCTGTTATTCTAATAAGAGATATAACACAGGAAAAGAAGGTAGACAAGCTTAAAACAGAATTCATAACAATTGTAAGTCATGAATTACGAACGCCTTTAACTTCAATACTTGGTTTTGTAGAAATGATAGAAAGAAAGTTTAAAGATACTATTATTCCCAATATTGATTTGAATAATCAAAAAATTACAAAAGTTATAAATAAAATTGAACGAAATTTCGATATAATTCTTTCGGAAGGAGAAAGAATAACGTCTCTTATAAGTGATATTTTGGACATTTCAAAACTTGAATCAGGAACAGTTAAATGGAACCTTGAAGAAATATCGATTGAAGATATAGTTGAAAATGCCTATAAAGCTCTTTCATCTTTATTTGAGCAAAAGGGACTTGCCTTTAATTTACAAATTCAGCCCAATCTTCCAAAAATTAATGCTGATAGGGAAAGGCTGATTCAGGTTATGATTAATTTATTTTCCAATGCGTTAAAATTCACTGAAAAAGGATTTATTAAATGCTCAGCAGAACTTTCAAATAATGAAATATTAGTAAAAGTTCAAGATACAGGAATTGGTATTCCAGAAGAGGAAATAGATACTATATTTGAAAAATTCAAACAGGTAGGAGATATTATGAGAAATAAACCTAAAGGCACAGGATTGGGTCTTCCTATTTCAAAACAGATTATTGAAGCCCATGGTGGTAAAATATGGGTAAAAAGTGAATACGGAAAAGGAAGCATTTTTTACTTTACTATTCCTTTGATAAAAAGGGAGGGAAATAATAATGAAAATATTAATAGTTGATGACGAGGCAATTATAAGGGAGCTTATGTTACAGATTATTGATGAGATAGAGGATATGGAGATTCAAACTCTTGAGGCAACTGACGGATTAGAAGCATTAGAACTAATAAAAAAAGAAAAACCAGATATAGTTTTTCTTGATATAATGATGCCAAAATTGAATGGATTTGAAATATGCAGAATATTTAAAAATGAACCTCCTTCATGGGATATGAAAATTATTATGCTTACAGCAAAGGGACAGGATATTGACATACAAACAGCAAAAGAACTTGGAGTAAAATGGTATATTACCAAACCATTTAAAATAAATGATATAATAAAACTTTTAAGGGAAATTGTTTAGAGGTGAGTAAAATGGTTATTGAAAAATTTTTAATTGAGCCACAGAAAGCTTTATTAGTAGTAATTGATTTTCAGGAAAAACTTGCCAATGCAATGAAAAAGGATGTCTTAGAATCTACTTTAAAAAACACTTTAAAACTTATACATTTGTGTAAAATACATGACATCCCAATTTTATTTACAGAACAGTATCCAAAGGGGCTAGGTCAAACATTAACTGAAATTAAAAATCTGATAGATGAATCAGCTATCGAAAAAATTCATTTTAGCTGTCTTAATGAAGAAAAATTTATAGAAAAAATAAAACAGTTAAGTAGAAATCAAGTTATTCTTGTAGGTATGGAAGCCCATGTTTGTGTATTTCAGACAGCTCTTGATTTTCTTATTAGAGATTACAGGGTTTTTGTACCAAAAGATGCCGTTTGTAGCAGAAGAAAGAATGACTGGAGGGTAGGTATTGACCTTATAAAAGAAGCAGGCGGAATTATTACCTGCACTGAAACAATTATATTTCAAATTTTAAAGAAAGCAGGTACACCTCAATTTAAAGCAATGCTGGAGTTTGTAAAATGATAGATTTTCATATTCACAGTGTTTTTAGCGATGGAGAGCTTATTCCAGCAGAAATTATTAGAAGAGCTGAATCATTGGGATATAAGGCATTATCAATTACTGATCATGCAGACCATTCAAACATTGATTTTATTATTCCTCGAATTGTAAAGATTATAAAAGAAATTCAACCATATACGTCGGTTGTTTTAATTCCGGGAATTGAGTTAACCCATGTACCGCCTAAACTTATTCCTGATTTAGCAAAGGAAGCAAGGTCTTTGGGAGCAAAAATTATTATTGTTCATGGAGAAACTATTGTTGAACCAGTAAAAGAGGGGACAAATGCTATGGCAGTTCAGTCTGATATAGATATCCTTGCTCATCCTGGACTTATCTCAGAAGATGAAGTAAAAGAGGCAAAGGAAAGAGGTATATGTCTTGAAATTACCTCAAGAAGAGGACATTCTTTAAGCAATGGTCATGTTGCCAAACTTGCTTTGATGTATAATACGAAGTTAGTAATAAACACAGATTCACACTCACCGAATGATCTAATTTCAAAGGATTTTGCTTTTAAAATATTAAAAGGTGCTGGGCTTATTGAAAGTCAAATAGATCAGGTTTTCAAAAACATGGAAGAAATTATAAGGAGGACAAGAATATGAAAAAAGAAGAACACATAGAGAGTTTCAAGGAAAAGCTCATGTCTCAGAGAAAAAAACTTTTAAACATAGCTATAATTTTTATTACTTCATTTGTCATAATCATGGGAATTTACATATACGATATAAAACAAGAAAGTGATGCAAAAGAACTTGAGGCAGAGGCATACAGATATTACTTTGGATTAATAAAGAACACAGAACTCTCACAGGATCAAAGATTTTTAAAGTCCGCAGAACTTTTTATTAAAGCTTACGAAAAGAAAAAAAATCTCTCTTATCTCCTGAATGCAGGATATGCCTATGATATGGCTCAACAAAAAGAAAAATCTCTTGAAATTTTAAATAAAGTAGTTAAATCTGGTGACCCTAATTTTTCTAATCTTGCAAAGGTAAAAATCGCAATGATTCATCTAAAATATAATGAACAGGATTTAACGGAAAAATATCTAATGGATATCATAAATGGTAAATCAGATACTTTAAAGGATTTTGCAATGTTTCAACTTGCTAAAATTTATGAAAAAGACAAAAGACAGGAAGCAATGAAATATTACAAAATGATTGTAGATAAATATCCTAATTCGCCCTTTGCATCTATAGCAAAGAAATTTTTAGAAAATGAACAAAGGAAATAAAGCAAACTAATAAAATATTTAAGAAGGTCGTGGAATACCCCATTTTTTTCTTTTTTCCCACAAAGCCTTTCTTGTAATTCCAAGCATATCTGCAAGTTCTTGTTCCGTATACATTGATTGATATTTTAAGATAAATTCTTTGGTAAATTCCTCAATTGACAATATAGGAATTTCCTTATGTTTTTCAGAATTTATTTCAGGTCCTCTTAGGTATTCAGGAAGGTCTTCTAAAGTTATTGTATCAGATTCTGTAAAAACAACTGCCTGTTCTATTACATTCTGAAGCTCTCTGATATTACCAGGCCATGGGTATTTAAGTAAAATTTGTATTGCTTGGGGTTCAATTTTTTTAATATTTTTCCCCATTTTTATTGCAAATTTTCTCGTAAAATGATAGGCAAGTATTTCAATATCTTTACCTCGTTGTCTTAATGGTGGAATTTGAAGGGTAATAACATTGAGTCTGAAATATAAATCTTCTCTAAAATTGCCCTCTTTCACTGCTTCTATCAAATTTTTATTAGTAGCTGAAATAAACCTCAAGTCTACTTTTTTACTTATAACACTACCAAGAGGACGAATTTCCTTGTCCTCAATAACTCGCAGAAGTTTTGCCTGTAAACTTAAGGGCAAGTCTCCAATCTCATCAAGAAATAAGGTACCTCCATCAGCTATTTCAAGAAGCCCCTTTTTATCTGATGTAGCGCCTGTGAAGGCTCCTTTTACAAAACCAAAAAGTTCTGATTCAAGAAGATTCTCTGGTAAACTTGCACAATTTATTGCTACAAAGGGTTTTTTCTTTCTGTAACTTGCCTCATGAATTGCTCTTGCAAAAAGCTCCTTACCAGTACCCGTTTCTCCAAGAAGTAAAATGTTTGTCGGAGTGTTTGCTATTTTTTTAATTTTTTCAAGCAAAAGCTTAATTTCTAATGATTCACCAATTATTGAAAAAAAGTTCTCCTCAGTGGCTTGTATAATTTTCTCAGTTTCCTTTAAAATTGTTTTTTTTGTAAGTTCCCTAAAAGATGTCAATACTTCATCATAAACAAAGGGTTTTATAAGATAATCATCTACTTTAAGTTTCAAAGCTTTCAAAGCAGAACTTAAAGAAGGATAGGAAGTAGTTACAATAACTTTTACAGCGGTGTTTAAAGATTTAATTTTGCTTACAAATTCTAATCCATCGCCATCTGGAAGTTCTATTTCAACAATTACAAAGTCATGAATATAGGATGCATAAGTATTTAAAGCTTCCTGAAAGGTTGCTACTGAATCTACAATAAAACCCTGTTTTTTTAGATAATTACTTAAATTTTCCCTTAAAGAGCCATCTCCATCTAATATAAGAATTCTTTCACTCATTAAGTATTGTCAAGGTTTAATAATACTTTAATACTATCTTCCTCTGTATGATGTCTTTTAAATCCTAATCTTTCTGAGAGACCAAGCATGTAAGTATTGATTCTCAATATATCCATCCATATTCTTTTTACACCTAAATCCTTTGCTACCTCAATGGCATAACTGCAAAGGGCTTTTCCTACTCCTTTACCCTGCCAGGTATCTTCAACTAATATTGCCATTTCAGCATCTAAACCATCTGGATCCTTTGATAGTCTTACATCTGCAACAATCTTTTCTTCATCTTCATTCTTAATAACACATACAAATGCTAATTCTCTGTCATAGTCAACCTGACAGAATTTAACAAGATTTTCATGCCTTAAATCTATTGCTCTCTGGAAAAATCTTAGACTTATTGTTCTTTCTGAACATCTTTCAAGCAAATCTGCTATGAGGGCTTCATCTTCAGCTTTAATTGGTCTTACAATTGCTTTTGTTCCATCCTTCAACTCAATTTCTTTGTAAAGATGAATCGGATAAGGACAAATACTTAAATGAGGTGGACAGAACTCTCCTTTTATAAATGCTTTTTTCTTTGGTGCTGTTTTATCAAAAATTATACTACAGTCTAAGGCAAATATTTCTGAATCAGTAATAAATATTGGATTAATGTCAAACTCTTTAATCTGTGGAAAATCAGAAATTAAATAAGAGAATTTTACAACAGTCTCTTCAAGTCTGCGTAAAATATCTTCATAATAGAAATATTTACTAAGATATCTATAGATTTTCGTTTCTTCCATTAATCTTTTTGCAAGTGTCTGATTTAATGGAGGAAGTCCTATTGAATAGTCTTCCAATACTTCAATAAGATTCCCGCCTGTCCCAAATAGGATAACTGAGCCAAAGGTTGGGTCTTTTTTCGCTCCTAATGCAATTTCATATCCGTATGTTATAACCATTGGTTGAACTATAATAGAGGCTTCGGGGTCTCCATGCTCTGTAGCGAGTTTTTTTAGCCATTTAAATCCCTCTATTGCTTCTAATTCATCTCTTACATCAAGGATTACTCCTCCTTTTTTAAATTTGTGAATTATTTTAGGTGTATCTATTTTTAGAACAACTGGATATCCTATTTCAACTATGGCTTTTTTTAGTTCCTCTATTGTATTTGCTCTTTTTGTAAGAATAACAGGAATCCCATAGGCAGAAAGCATCTCAGAGGCTTCAAAAAAAGTTGGAATAGCTCTTCCTTCTGATATTGCTTTTTCTATTATTGTTTGTACCTTTTCAGTATCAAACTTAACATCCTTAAGAATTGTTTGAGGTGTCTCAAGAAGTAATTTTAGATTAAAGTCATAACGATACATATACATAAATGTTCTCACTGCTTGTTCAGGAGTTACAAAAGTAGGAATTCCATTTGAATTTAATAATTCTCTGGCATCTTCTACTAAACTTGCGCCCATCCAGTTAGTAAGCACAGGTTTATAGGGATTTTCTTTTGCTATTTTTATAATTCTTTGAGCTGTAATGACAGGATCTGCTCCTAAGGAAGGTGTTAGCATAACTAAAACAGCATCTACATTTTTATCTTTAATTATTACGCTTAAAGCCTTTTCATAATAATCAGGTTTTGCATCTGAAACTAAATCAAGGGGATTTCTAATAACTCGAGTTGGCACATTTCCTTCGAGTTCCCTTAATGTTTCTTCTGAAAATTCAGCAAGTTCTCCTCCTAATTTAAGAAGGCTGTCAACAGCAGTAACAGCTGGAGCACCTGCATTTGTAATTATTGCAAGCCTTTTACCTTTTGGTCTTCGCTGCTTTGAAAGAGTTTCTGTAATGTAAAACATATCAAGGGTTTCATCAACCCTTACAGCACCTGCTCTTTTAAAGGCAGCATCATAAACTTTATCTTCACCTGCAAGTAATCCTGAGTGAGTTAAAGCAACTTCAAGAGATTCTACAAATTTACCTGATTTTACGATAACTATAGGTTTTGAAAAAGCAAAGGAACGAGCAGATGTCATAAACTTTCTTCCGTTTTTAATAGATTGCATATATATGACAATTGCTCTTGTAGAAGGATCAACACCAAAAAAATCTATGAGATCAGCGAAATCTATATCTATGTCTGAACCAAGAGAGACAAAATAACTGAATCCGATATTTTTATCAGAAGCCCTATCTAAAAGAGCAACAGAAAGGGTAGCACTCTGGGCTATTAATGCAATATTACCTTTATTAAGTCTTCTTTTAAAAAGGCTTACATTCAAATTAATTCCTGGTCTGATAAATCCAAGAGTATTCGGACCTAAAAGCCTGAACCCGTATTTTCTATGAATTTTCTCTATTTCTTCTTCAAGGTGAATTGCTTCTCTGACCTTTGTTCTAAAGTCAGGACAAAGCAGGATAACCCCTTTTACCGCTTTCTGTCCGCATTCTTCTAAAACAGTCAAAACATTTGAGGAACATTCTTCTGCTAATACAACAAGGTCAATATCTTTTGAAATATCACTTAAGTTTTTGTAGGCTTCAACTCCTTGAACAGAATCTGTCTTTGGATTAACAGGATAAACGATTCCCCTATATCCTTCTCCAATAAGATTTCTAAAAACAGTATAGCCAATACTTCCTGGCTTGTCATCGGCTCCTATTACAGCAATTCTTCTTGGGTTGAAAAAATATTCAAGATTATAAATTGACATTTTCCTCTCCTTCTAAAATTCTACCAACACTTACTACTTTGTCATCTTGAGTAAGGTCAATTAATCTAACACCTGTTGTAGCTCTTCCCTGTGGACGAATTTGAGAAACTTTAAGTCTGAGCATTTTGCTACTACTACATATAATAATTTCATCATCATCTTTAACTTGTAAAGATGCTACAACATTTCCTGTTTTTGGGGAAAGCTTAATGTTTTTTACTCCTGTTCCTCCTCTGTGCTGAAGTCGATACTCTTCAATCGGTGTTTTTTTCCCAATTCCTTTTTCTGTAATTGTAAGAACATAGGAACCCTCAGATACAACATCTGCAGAGACTACTTCATCACCTGATTCGGAAAATCTTATTCCAATAACTCCTCTGGCTGTTCTTCCCATAGCTCTTACATCAGATTCATCAAATCTTATTGACATTCCCTTTTTAGTTGCAATTATAAGATGGTTTTTTCCATTTGTTTTTACTACTGATATCAATTCATCTGCTTCATCAAGATCTATTGCAATAACTCCTTTACTTCGGATATTTCTAAACTCTTCAAGGGATGTTTTCTTTACAAATCCTTTTTTTGTAAACATTGTAAGAAAACCTTCTTCAAGATCTTTACATACCAAAGCGGTAGTAATCTTTTCTCCTTCATTTAATTGTAGTAGATTTACAATTGCCTTTCCACGAGAGAGCCTTCCTGCCTTTGGTATTTGGTAAATCTTAAGGCAGTAAACTCTCCCAAAGTTGCTGAAAAATAGAATATGATCGTGAGTTGAACCAACTAAAACATCGGTAAGATAATCTTCGGAAACAGTTTCCATAGGAGTAAGTCCCTTACCACCCCTTTTCTGACTGCGATAATCGGAAAGAGAAGTTCCCTTAATATAACCAAGATTGGTAAGGGTAATTACCATGTCTTCTTCAGTAATAAGGTCCTCTATTCTTATTTCTTTTGTTTCAGTAACTATTTGAGTTTTTCTTCCATCTCCATATTTTTGTTTTATCTCAATCAACTCTTCTTTAATAATATTTTTAACAAGTTCTTCGCTTTCAAGGATTGCTTTTAGTCTTTCAATTTCTTTGAGCATCTCTTCATAATCATGAATTATTTTTTCTCTTTCAAGTCCTGTAAGTCTCTGTAGTCTCATATCAAGTATTGCCTGCGCTTGGTTCTCTGTTAAAGGAAATCTATTCATAAGTCGTGTTTTTGCTTCTTCTGGATTTTGAGATTTTCTGATAATTGAAATTACTTCATCAAGATTTTCAACAGCGATCTTAAGTCCAAGTAATATGTGTGCCTGATGTTCAGCCTTTTTTAAATCAAAGGCTGTTCTTTTTAGGACAACATCTTTTCTATGTTTAAGAAACTCCCATAAGGTTTCTTTAAGGTTTAGTATTCTTGGTTGCCCATCAACAATTGCAAGCATTATTGCTCCAAAAGTTGTTTCCATTTGAGTATGTTTATAAAGATTGTTAAGGATAACTTCGGGCATTTCACCTTTTTTAAGTTCAAGAACTACTCTTATGCCTTCTCTATTTGATTCATCTCTTATTTCAGTGATTCCTTCAATCTTCTTTTCCCTTACAAGTTCAGCAATTTTCTCTATTAATCTTGCTTTGTTAACCTGATAGGGAATTTCTGTAATTACAATTCTTTCTTTAAAAGACTTACCTTCTGGTTCTGTCTCAAAAAGATATGACTCTTTTGCTTTTTTACCCTTTGCTTCTTTTTCTACCTTTGCCTTAGCTCGGACTTTTATAAGTCCTCTACCTGTTAAGTAGAGGTCCTTTATACCATCAATACCATAAATTATTCCCCCTGTTGGGAAATCAGGTCCTTTGACAAAATTTGTGAGTTCCTCAACTGAAATCTCAGGTTTTTCAAGAAGATTAATTAGTGCATCTATAATTTCGTTAAGATTATGAGGTGGAATATTTGTTGCCATTCCAACAGCTATTCCTGAGGAACCGTTTATTAAAAGATTAGGAATTCTTGTAGGTAAAACAAGGGGTTCTTCAGTTGTTCCGTCAAAATTAGGAACAAAAGGAACAGTTTCCTTATCTATGTCCTGAAGAAGTTCTTCAGCTATTTTTGTAAGCCTTGCTTCAGTATAACGATATGCTGCTGGAGGATCACCGTCAATAGAACCAAAATTACCCTGTCCATCAATAAGAGGATAACGCATATTGAAATCCTGAGCCAGCCTTACTAAAGCATCATAAACAGCCTGGTCTCCATGGGGATGATATTTCTTTAAAACTTCACCGACAACACCAGCGCATTTTGAATACTTTTTACCAGCAAGAAGTCCTTCTCTAAACATAGCATATAAAATTCTTCTTTGTACTGGTTTAAGTCCATCTCTTATATCTGGAAGTGCTCTACCTATGATTACGCTCATAGCGTAATCAAGATAACTAACCTTCATTTCCTCTTCAATATTGACTTTCAGAATATTTGACATGCCTTACCTCTTTTATTTTTCATAGGATTTATTAAAATTATCGGAGCAAAAAATTCATTTACAGGAACTACATGACGAAGATTTACAGGATGTACAGGCAGAATTACCCTTTTGAACCCCTTTCATTGAAAAAGAAGACATTTTTTTAAATATTTCATTGGAGTTACACTTTGGACAGGTTACTGTTTTGTTGCCAAAAAGGAGAACTTCAAAATTTTCTCCACACTTTTTGCATTCATATTCATATATAGGCATTCTATCACCTCTTTAAGAGAGTAATTTAAGCATTTTTATTATATCATAGCTTGCCTTATACCTAAAAATTCTTTTAAAGTAAATATGATAAAAATTTTTCGTAGGAGGATAATGTGCTAAAAACACTCAGGAAAAATGCTAAATATTTTTATTTTCTATTTTTTTTGGTGATAATCACTTTTGTATTTTGGGGAGTTGGAACTGTTGACAAACCTAAGATAGAATATGTAGCAGAAGTTGATGGACAGAAGATTTATGCTGAAAAATTTTGGAGAAATTATGAAGAACTAAGAAGAGTTTATCGTGAAGTATTTGGAGAGAAAGCTTCAGAAATAGATAAGGATTTAAAGGAGAGAGTTTTAGAGGATTTAATTAATGAAGAAGTTCTTTTATGGATAGCAAAAAAATATGAAATCGAAGTAACTGACAAAGAAGTTCAAAATGCAATAATAAATGATCCAAGATTTATGCGAAATGGGGTTTTTCAAAAGGATATATATTTTCAAATCCTAAAATTGAATAGAATTACTTCTGCTCAATATGAAGCCTATCTTAAAAGAGAAATAACAATAGGTAAAACTCTTCAGTTAATTACTTCTGCTAAGGGTAAAAATGAAATATCTGATGAAATTTTTATTAAAGCCTTTTTAAAATCAGTTAAAGAGAATATTCCCATAAAGATAAATAAAGAGGCAATTTCATAGAATGGAGAAAATTTTTAGTCAACTGAGATGGCAGGATTTAATAGATATTGCAGTTGTTTCTTTTATTATTTACAAAATTTTTATTCTTGTTAAAGGGACCCGTGCTGCAAGAATGCTCATTGGTGTAGGTGTATTACTTGCTTTATCTCTTTTTTCAAGATTTTTTGAATTATACACCCTTGACTGGCTTATACAGAGTTTCTGGACACAGATTATTATTGTTTTAATAATTCTTTTTCAACCTGAAATTAGAAAGGCTCTTGCCCAGATGGGCGAAACTCCTCTTTTTCATAGATTTAGTTCTGCTGGAGAGATGAAAACTATTGAGGAAATAGTTAAAGCAACACAGGCACTTGCTAATAAAAAAATAGGTGCTCTAATAGTTTTTGAAAGAGATGTAAGTCTTAGTGAATACATTGAGATTGGTGTGCCTCTTGACGCAAAAGTTACAAAGGAACTCTTAATGAGCATATTTCATCCTACAAGCCCCATTCATGATGGTGCTGTAATAATTAAAGGGAATAAAATTTTAGCTGCTGGTTGTTTTCTTCCAATAAAGCTTGGAGCAGATTTAAAAAAAACCTATGGCACAAGACATAGAGCTGCATTAGGTATTACAGAGGAAACCGATGCGGTTGCGGTAATTGTATCAGAAGAAACAGGATCAATTTCTTTAGCAGTTAATGGTCAACTTGAGATAAATCTTGACACGGAGAAATTAAGACATTCCCTTACAAATCTCTTTACAACAGAGAGGCAAAAAAGGTGAAAAAATTTTTTGAAAATCTCATAACAGAAAATCTTACATTTAAATTAATTTCTATTGTATTAGCTGTTTTCCTTTGGTTTTTTGTAACCTTTAAAGGTCAGACAGAGACCTATGTGGAGGTTCCCATTGAGTTTAAAGGAGTTCCAGTGGGAATGGAAATTTTGAAACAGAATGTAAAAAAAATAAACATATCAATTTCTGCTCGGGAAAGAATAATTAGAGAGATTGCACAAAATAACATAAGAGTAATTATTGACCTATCTAATGCAAAGCTTGGAGAAAATTCAATGCCAATCACTAAATCATCTATAAAGATTCCAAGAGGAGCTGAAATTCTTAGGATTGAACCTTCAATAGTTAAGGTTTACTTAGATAAAAAAGCTCAGAAAATGGTTCCTGTTAGAGCAGTAATTGTTGGAAATCCCGAAAAAGGATTTATTATTCGTTCAATTGAGTTAGATCCATCGAAAATAAATATTGAGGGAGCCAAAAAGGAGCTTGACAGAATTCAAATTATTAAAACAGAACCAATTGATATTGAAGGAATTAAAGAAAATATATCCATTCAAGCTAAAATAGACCCTGAAGGCAAGATTTTTAGAAGTGATAAAGATACAATTAATGTAAAAATTGAGATAAGGAGGAGGAATTAGTGGAATTTATAGCTAATTCATCTATGAAGGAGAGTAAAAATTTACTTTTTGGAACAGATGGGATAAGAGGAACAATAAACCTTTATCCTATGTTACCAGAGATATGTTTAAAAGTCGGAATGGCATTATGTTTTCTCTTAAAAGAAAGACTTTCCCATAAACCAAAAATTTTGATAGGAAAGGATACAAGAATATCTGGTTATGCTATAGAATCAGCTTTGACTGCTGGTATAACTTCAATGGGTGGAGATGTATATCTTGTAGGACCTATTCCAACTCCAGCAGTTGCTTTTCTTGTAAAGAGCATGCGAGTTGATGCGGGAGTAGTAATATCAGCATCCCATAATCCTTTTTATGATAATGGAATAAAAATATTCTCAAACGATGGTTTTAAACTTTCTGAAGAAATTGAAAGAAACATCGAGATTTTAATTAATAAATCTAATTTTCCAGAAAATAGACCTTCTGCCCATTTTTTAGGTAAGGCATACAGAATTGAGGATGCTCAGGGTAGATATATAGAGTTTGTGAAGTCAACTTTACCAAAGGATTCGAATCTTGAAGGATTAAGGGTTGTAATTGATCCTGCTAATGGAGCAGCCTATAAAATTACTCCCACCCTTTTCCATGAATTAGGCGCAGAAGTTATAACAATTAATGACAAACCCGATGGACTCAATATTAATAAAGAATGTGGTGCTCTTTATCCTCAATCATTAGCAAAAAAAGTTGTTGAATTTGGAGCCCATCTTGGTATTGCCCATGACGGAGATGCTGACAGAACTATCTTTGTAGATGAAAAGGGACAGATAATAGACGGTGATTTTATTATTACAGTATGGGCAGAGGAACTTAAAGAACATAAGAGATTGAAAAAAAATACTGTTGTTACAACAATAATGACAAACATGGGAGTTGAAAATTATTTAAAAAATCGCGGAATAAAAATAATAAGAACAAAGGTTGGAGACAGATATGTTGTGGAAGAAATGCTCAAAGGCGGATACACCCTTGGAGGAGAACAGTCAGGACACATAGTTTGTCTTGACTATACAAATACTGGTGATGGTCCTATTACAGCAGTTCAGATAGCATATATAATAAAAAGAAAAGAAAAAAATTTGAGTGAACTTATAAAAAATATTCCCCGATATCCTCAAGTTCTAAGAAACATCAAAATTCCAGATTCTTTCCCAAAGGACAAAATAAATCATATAGTTGAAAGTATAGAAGAGATTGCAAAAAAATTTGAGAAACAAACGAAAGGAAGAATAGTAATAAGACCCTCTGGAACAGAACCGAAGATAAGAATAATGGTAGAAGAAGAAGATTCAGAAAAAGTATTAAAAATTTCTGAAGAACTTGAAAATATAACAAAAAAGTTGATTGCTATGTAATGCCCTATTTATTTGCCCTATTATCTGGTATTTTCGCAGGCTCAATTTTCATCTATTTCCCAGTCTTTTCAATTCTTTTTGCCCTTACTCCTTCCTTGTATCTTTTTTTTAAGAATAAATATTCATCAAGTATTGTCTGTCTTATTCTTGCATTAACGAGTATTTTTTATGTAAATATACATCAAAGTAAGGCTTTATCAGAAGAAAACAATAAAACTATAGTTTTCGAAGGTTACATAATCTCTCAAAGCAACAATTTTTACTGGTTTAAAACAACTGAAGGAAAAACAATAAAAATTTACTTTGAAAAACCTTTAATGGAACAAAAAGTTTATGAAGTTGAATGTAAAAGGATTGCAGAACATAAAAATCCTTTTTCAATAATTAGTAAAAATCCTTTCTGTTTTCCCAAAAAAATAGAAGAAAAAAGTCATTTAAAATTTACATTTTTTGATAGTCTCAGAAATAAGATCAATAAAAAGTTAAAAGAAAAACTTAGCGTTGATAATGCAAATGTTTTGATTGCTATGACAGTTGGATATCGCCATGAAATATCAAATCAAATTAGAGAGGATTTCCAAAAAACAGGGCTTATTCATCTTTTAAGTATCTCAGGAGCACATTTTAGTCTTATTTTTACTTTCTTTTTTCTAATTTTTAGATTTTTTCTTAAAAATCTACCATATCGGGCTTTAGTTTATCTTACCCAATATATGAAACCTTCCCAATTAGCTATTATTTTGTGTTTTCCAATTGTAATAGGATATTTCCTTTTAGTTGAGGTAAACTATCCTTCCTCAAGGGCATTTATTATGGCTACATTTTTTATGATAGGATTTCTTACAGAAAGAAAATCATTATGGTTTATTACTGTCAGCATCGCATGTCTTATAATCCTGATTATTGAGCCAAATGCTATCTTTGATATTTCCTTTCAGCTTAGCTTCCTTGCTACAGTAGGGATAGGATTTGCAACTGACATTTTTAAGGAGTTCAAATATAAAATTAGTAATAGGCTTGCTTCTTATATTGTTTTAAGTCTTCTTGTTAGTATTTCAGCGGTATTATTCACAGCACCAATTATAGCCTATAAATTTCACTATTTATCATTAATCAGTCCCCTTGCAAACATTTCAGCAGGCTTACTTATAGGGATGATTCTTTTCCCTTTGAATTTAATTTTTATTATTGTATTTCTCGTAACAGGCTTCTATCCCCTTCCAGAACTTATTGAATATATTGCTAAATTTTCATTTTATGTGATGCATCTGCTTGCCTCATTTAAATATTCAGCATTCTATGTGCCTGTTTTTCCACTATTTACAGTTTTTTTATCTTATTTTTCTTTATTTATAATGGTCTTAGGCTTTTACATGGCTAAGGGATGGAAGAGAGGGATTTTGTTATCCTTTTCATTTTTGTTAATTTTTTCTGCTATTTTAATAGGTTATATCAAAATAAAAGAAGAACAAAATTTTCTTAAAATAATTTTTCTTGATGTTGGTCAGGCAGACTCTTCGATAATTGAGACTCCATCTGGTGTCTTTATTGTTGATACTGGCAAAACAGGATTTGAGGCTGAACAGTTTTTAAAAGGGAGGGGATATAAAGACTTAGTTGCTTTAATCATTAGTCATGAACAAGGAGATCATGCAGGAGGATTTTTAAGAATTTTAAATAGATTTAATGTAAATGAAATATGGGATAATGGATATACAATCTACAATATAAAAGTACCTTTGAATTTAAGACATCTTGAAAGGGGAGATGTTTTAAAGGTTGGCAATTGCGAGTTTACTGTGCTTCATCCATATAAGGATTTTTATGTCAGTTCGCTAACAAAAGATAGTAATGAATTAAGTTTAATTTTCAAATTTAAATGCTTCAAAAGAGAATATCTCTTTTTATCAGATGCTGGGAAATCTGCTATGGAGAATCTTCCACTTGGATATTTAAAAGCAGATTTAGTTAAAGTTCCCCATCATGGTAGTAAACATTCCTTTTATGAGGATTTATACAAATTTGCTATGCCACAGATTTGCATAATCAGTGCAGGAAAAGGTAATCCCTATGGACATCCCCACAGGGAAGTTATTGAATATTTAAGTAAAATATGTAGAATTTACAGAACTGATATTGAGGGTGCCGTTCAGATTAAAGAAGACAATTTTGGCAACATCAAAATACAAAGCTTTGAAGAAAGTCGGTTTAAACCTTACAGAGATATTGAGAATTTAAAAAAAATGTTTATTTTATGGTAGAATTAAGCCATGATAGCTTTAATTGACTATGGAATGGGTAATATTAGAAGCGTATTCAAGGCCCTTGAAACAGTTGGTGCTCAGATTTTAATTACTCAGAATGCTGAAGATATTCAAAAAGCGAAAGCAATAGTACTTCCAGGCGTAGGAGCTTTTAAAGATTGTATGACAAATCTTTCACAACTTGAACTTCTTTATGTTATCAAAGATGAAATACTAAAAGGTAAGCCCTATTTTGGAATATGTCTTGGAATGCAGATTCTTTTTACTGAATCTGAAGAATTTGGAATATGCAAAGGTATGGATTTACTAAAGGGTAAGGTTTGGAGATTCAATTTACCAAAGGAATATAAAATACCTCACATGGGATGGAATATGGTTAGAATAAAGAAAAAAAATAAAATTTTAGAATCCCTTTTAGATAACTCCTATTTTTATTTTGTTCATTCCTATTATGTAATACCAGATGAACCTAAGGTTGTAGCGGGTGTTACTGATTACGGCATTGAATTTACATCAATAATACAATATGAAAATATTTTCGCCACCCAGTTTCATCCTGAAAAATCTCAGAAGATAGGTTTAAAACTTCTAAGAAATTTTGTTCAGCAAATTCGATGAAAAAAGTTATTTTAGGAACTGCCGGTCACATTGACCACGGAAAAAGTTCTATTGTAAAAGCCCTCACAGGTATAGACCCAGATAGACTTAAAGAAGAAAAGGAAAGAGGAATTACAATAGACCTCGGGTTTGCAAATATTTTTTATCCTGATCTTATAGTTGGAATTATTGATGTTCCAGGGCATGAAAGATTAATAAGAAACATGCTTGCAGGTGTAGGTGGAATTGATATGGTTATGCTTGTTGTTGCTGCTGATGAAGGAGTGATGCCTCAGACAAAGGAACATCTTGCAATATGTGATCTTCTAAAAATAAAAGCAGGAATTATTGTTTTAAATAAAGTAGATTTGATTGATGAAGAAACTTTAGAACTTGCAAAAGAAGATGTAAGGGAAGCTGTAAAGGATACATTTCTTGAGAATGCAGAAATAATTCCCATTTCGGCAAAAACAGGGTATAATATTGATTTATTAAAAGAGAAAATAAAAGAAATTGCTTTGAAAATTGAGGAAAAATCATCTGGTGGCTTATTCAGAATGCCTATTGATCGAGTATTCACCCTTAAAGGTTTTGGAACTGTTGTAACAGGAACGATTTTAAGCGGGAGTATTTCTGTGGATACTCCTGTTGAGATTCTTCCAACAGGGATTAATTCAAAAGTAAGAGGACTTCAAAGTCATGGACAATCAATTAAAGAAGCCTTTGCTGGACAAAGGGTTGGTATAAATCTGCAAGGACTATCAAAGGAAGACTTAAAAAGAGGTGATATTGTTACAATTCCGAATAAACTAAAGCCTACATATCTTATTGAGGCAAAAATAAAACTTCTTAAAGATGCTTCAATTCTAAAAAATAATGTATATATTCATTTTTATTTAACTACCTCTGAGACAGTAGGTAGGGTTAAACTACTTGATAAAAATGAAGTTTTACCGGGGCAGGAAGCTTTTGTTCATATAAAATTAAAAGACCCTATAATTGCCATGGCTAAAGATAGATTTGTTATAAGAAGATTTTCTCCTCTTGAGACTTTAGGTGGAGGTGTAGTTCTTGACCCTCAACCACCAATAAAAAAGAAGGATATAGATCTTGAACATCTCCGTATTCTTTACAATGGTGACCTTTCTGAATGTCTTGAAGTTAAGATTAAAAGAAAGGGGATGAAAGGCATGTCAGTCGAGGAAATTGAAGGATGGATAAATATTGATATCAGTCAGATTCACACTGCCGTTGAAAAACTTTTAGGGAAGAATAAAGTTATAAAAGTTGAAAATAGACTTTTTCACATAGAAATTTTTGAAAATTTTAAACAAATTCTTCTAAATTTACTTAAAGATTTTCATGCCAATAATCCCTTTAAAGAAGGTTTACCTAAGGAAGAGTTAAAGAATAAACTGTCTCTTGAGAGATTCCCTGAGATTTTAATGCTACTACCAAAGATTGATGAAATTCTTATTGAGGGTAGTTTAATAAAATTAAAATCTCAAACTAAACAGGATATTGATCCATTTATAGAAGAAAGAATACTAAAAGAGTTAACCATTAGAGAATTTCAGCCACCTTTCAAAGATGAGCTTTCAAGTATTCTTAAAATTAAGGAAACCAGATTGGATGACCTATTGAAAATAATAGCTAAAAAAGGCAAGATAGTTAGAATAAATGATAGCCTGTATCTTGCAAAGGAAAACTATGAAAAAATGCTAAATCTTTTAAAAGATTTTTTTTCAAAAAAAACAGAGATAACTGTTTCAGAGTTCAGAACTATGCTTAATACTACAAGAAGATATGCTATTTTATACCTTGAATATCTTGATTCAAATAAAATAACCTTGAGAGTTGGCGAGGTTAGGAAGTTAGTTAAGAGAGGATAGAAGTGACAAAGAAAAAGATTAAATTTTTTATTTTATTTTTTGTTTTGGGTATTATCTCAGGGATTATAATTTTTAATTTTTTTAAAACTCCTAAACAATCAATTCCTATTTATAGAGACTTTGCAGAACCAGTCAAAAGTTTTTCTGAAATAGTAAAGGCTGTCTCTCCCTCTGTTGTTAACATTTCAACAATGAGAACCTTACAGGTTCCGCCAACTCTGGAAGATTTATTTGAATCCTTACCACCCTATGGTAATTCACAGGGTAAAAAATGGAAAGAAATGAGTATGGGGTCTGGTGTTGTGGTTTCATCGGATGGTTATATTCTTACAAATTATCATGTGATTGAACAGGCAGAGGATATTAAAGTAACGCTATATGATAGAAGAACTTTCAAAGCAAAAGTCGTTGGTGTTGATCCTAAAACCGACCTTGCAGTAATTAAAATAGATGCAAAGGATTTACCAATTGCTTCATGGGGAGATTCAGATAAGCTTCAAGTGGGAGATTTTGTCCTTGCTATTGGGAATCCTTATGGTTTAACTCATACTGTTACAATGGGAATAATAAGTGCAACAGGAAGAGCAGATGTTGGAATAGCTGATTATGAAGATTTTATTCAAACAGATGCGGCAATAAATCCGGGAAACTCTGGTGGACCTCTTGTTAATATCAAAGGAGAAATTATTGGGATCAATACTGCCATATTTTCCCGAACAGGAGGATATCAGGGGATTGGTTTTGCAGTGCCAAGCAATATGTCGCGGATTATAAAAGACAGTCTCATAAAGGATGGGAAAGTAGTTAGAGGATGGATTGGAGTTATGGTTCAGGACTTAACAGCAGAACTTGCAGAAAAGTTTAACCATAAAGAACCTTACGGAATCATAATCACAGATGTAACTAAACAGAGCCCTGCCTATAAAGCAGGTTTAAAAAGAGGTGATATAATAATTGAAATTGACGGGAAAAAAATTACAGAGAGTGCTATTTTGCGGAATCTTGTTGCCCAGAGTAAAATAGGCACTATAGCAAATTTAAAAATTTCGAGGGATGGTAGAATTTACATTATACCTATTACAATTGAACAACTTCCTTCAGATCAGTTTATTGAATCAAAAATCTATCGAAAAAATTATACAGAATCAGAAAATCCCTTCAAGGGTCTTTCAGTAATTGACCTTGACCCATCAATGGCAAAACAGATTGGTGTTGATCCTGAGGACAGAGGAGTAGTGGTTTACAGGATTGAACCAGGCTCACCTGCTGAAAATTCAGGATTTCGAAAGGGAGACCTTATAATGGAAATAGAAAAACAGAGAATTGTAAATTCTTCTGATTTTCAAAGGCTTATACAGAAAATTTCAAAGGGTGATATTTTGGTTCTCATAAACAGAGGCGGTAAAAAATTTTATACAATACTTTCGACATCATGAATCTTTTAATATTACTTTTTATAATAAGTCTTATTTTTGGTATATATGTAGAAGAAAAAAATGTTAATGATTTTCAACCTTTTGTAAAGGGTTCTATAATATTCTTAGGTGCTCTTATATTAAGTTTTTTTGTATACTTTAAACTAAAAAAATTAAATAACTCACAAATTTTATTTACCCTAATAGGTCTTTTTTTAGGTATTTTCACAGGCTTTCTTTTGAGTTTACCTTTATTAATTCTGTCATCGAAGCTTAGTTTTATTGCCTTTATTTTAATGATTAGTTTTGGATATGCTGGTGCCATTTTTGGTTTACAAAGTGGAAACAGAATAAAAATTTCAGACCTTTTGCTTTTCATAAAAAAAGAATCTCTTTGGGAGGAGCCGAAAATTTTAGATACAAATGTATTAATTGATGGAAGAATAGCATACCTTGTAGAACTTGGATTTATAAAAGGAACAATTTTAATACCAAGATTTATACTACGAGAGATTCAGTATATTGCTGATTCTCCTGATCCTTTAAGAAGAGTAAAGGGTAAGCGAGCACTGGATATACTTCAAAGAATTCAAAGTTCAGACAAAATAAAATTAGAGATAATTGAAAAAGATATTCCAGAAATAAAAGAAGTTGATATAAAGCTTATTGAATTTACTCGAGGCATAAAGGGAACAATTATTACAAATGATTTAAACCTAATAAAAATTGCTCAACTTAGAGGAGTTCCTGTTTTGAATTTAAATGAATTAGCTCAGGCTATGAGACCTCCTGTGCTACCAGGGGAAGCCTTAAGTCTATTTATAGTCAAAGAGGGTAAGGAACATGACCAAGGAGTTGCTTATCTTGATGACGGGACAATGGTAGTAGTTGAGGGTGGAAGAAATTATATTGGTAAGACAATTGATGTAGTAATTCATAGTGTACTTCAGACTTCAACAGGCAGAATGATATTTGGTAAACCGAAATCAGATTTTACAAATAAAGATGAATCAGAGGATGAATAATAAGATTAGAGTCATAGTACTTTCAGCTGGAATAGGCAGAAGATTTGGTTCACCAGATAAAGTTTTCATAGAGTTAGAGGGGAAACCTCTTTTTATTTGGTCTGCTGAAATTTTTGAAAAATTAGAAGAAGTTGATTATTTATGGATTGTTACAAGAAAAGAGATGATTGAAAAAGTTAAGTATTATCTAAATAAATTTAATTTTAAAAAAGTTGAAGGAATTGTTGAAGGTGGTTTAGAAAGACAAGACTCTGTATATAATGCATTGAAATCTTTACCTGAGGATACTAATATTGTATTAATCCATGATGCAGCAAGACCTTTATTAAGTAAAGAATTGGTAATAAGATTATTGAATGCAATGAAGTCTCATATCGATGGCGTTATCCCTGTGGTTTCTCTAAATGATACCATTAAGTGGATTAAAAAGGGAGGCGTTATTGGTGGCACTCTCAACAGAGATATTTTAAAGGCGGTTCAGACCCCTCAGATATTTTGGTTTGAAAGAATCATGGAAGTTTATAAAAAAGCCTATAAAGAAGGTTTTTATGGAACAGATGATGCTTCCCTAATTGAAAGATATGGAGGAACAATAATAGCAGTGCAAGGAGAAGAAAGTAATATTAAAATTACAACAAAGGATGATTTTAAAAAAATTAAGTTAATTCTTAAGGAAAATATAGAACAATTGGATA
>Ga0308411_10000373_pt1 | contig 29013 bp, 21 predicted proteins | sample HotsprottomLayer_2_FD_203530 | JGI IMG/M metagenome (GOLD analysis project Ga0308411, IMG submission 203530) | Hot spring phototrophic mat microbial communities from Octopus Spring, Yellowstone National Park, Wyoming, United States -... | ecosystem: Environmental > Aquatic > Thermal springs >... | reverse complement strand
CACCGCGTCACGCAGTGACGCAGCAGTACCCGCACCGCCAGCGGTGCCTTCTGCCCACCCTGGGGTTCCCGCAGTGCCGGCGCGCGAGTCTTCCTCGTTCTTGCCACAACCGCCCACTGGCTCACCGCCCCGAGGGCCAGGACAGGCTGTCTGGACGGGCTACCGTGGCTACCTCCGTCCGGCTGGACGTGTTGCCGAGGGACAGCGGGTCTATGCCCTGTGCGATCCGATCACTCTAGCCCCGATTCTTTATGCCACACCAGGGGCAGGCATCAACCTCGAACCCTATTTGCACGAACATGCCGGCCGTATCCTGCAATTGCACGGCTACGCTCTGTGGCGAAGCGACTGGCGCAACAACTACATGGTGGTGACTCGCGTTCTCGTCGAGTGAAACGCCAAGGGAGGTTGCCGATGGCTGGCTAGGCCAGCCCACGACGACCTCCCCCGATCGCGGTTCTCAGAGAGCGTGCCGCTCAAGCATCAGTGGTTGAGCAGGAACTCGTTGCTGTTGAGCAACGCCCAGAACAAATCCTCGTAGCGAGCGCGATCCGAATCGCGGAAGCCGGCGCGGAGAGGGATCTTAGCCAGGATGTTGGCCAATTCCTTCTGTCGCGGTGGCCGATTCAGAGCCGCGATGTACAGTTCGCGGATGATGGCCGGCGGCAGTTTGCCCTTGCTCATGGCTTGCACGACCATGCCCTTGTCGGAAGAGATGGCATCGTTGATGTTCTTGCCATTCATCATGAGCAGAGCCTGGACGATGGTGCCGTTGAAGTTGACCTCATTGCCCTCATCATCGCCGAAGTTGGTGATGAGTTGGCCGAGCCATTCGTCACGGAGTCGCTTCTTGTCGGCGGGAGTGCCGGTGTTCATGCCCGTGGCGGTGACCAGGGACTCGAACAACTGCTCCGGAGACAACGACTTCATGATCATGCGGCTGAACTGCGTCTCGTGTTCTTGCTTGTCGTTGGTCGGGTTGGCGACGTAGCTGAGGTGATAGGCGTTGGAGTGGGTGATCCAGCGAATCAGCTTCTTGAGATCGTAGTTATAGTGCTTGAAGCGGTCGCTCAACTCGGCCAGCAACTCGGGATGGGCCGGCTGATTGTTGTCGTTGAAGTCATCGACCGGGTTGACGAAGCCGCGACCGAAGAACAGTCCCCACATGCGGTTGACGATGGCCTTGGTGAACATCTCGTGTTCGATGAGCAACCGAGCCAGTTCCTCGCGACGAGCCAGCCCGGACTTGCTGGCTTCCATGCGAGTGCCGCGTTCCTTGCCGGGTTGAGGCATGAACTCGGCCTGCCACATGCGAATCTTGCCATTGCGCATCTCAAAGAAGACGTTGGCATCGACATTGACTGAGGGGTCATCGACGAGGGTCAGATCGGGGCGTGCCCCCATCTGTTGATTGCGGGGCATGGCTCCGCCCTTGCGGGTAACCTGACGCAGGAAGGCATTGACCCCCCAGAAGGCTTCTTGCTTGAGGCTGCCGAAAAACGGATGCGGATGGCACTGGGCACATTGCACCTGAGTGGCCAGGAACACCCGAGTGATGCGAGAGGTAAGCGGCACCATCTCGAAGTGTCCTTCCTCGCTCCGCTTGCTGGCCGGCACCGGCTCGCCCAGATGGGCCAAGAAGAAGTTCACAGCTCCGTTGTCGGCGTTGCTGCCCGTGGCGGTGAGCAATCGCGTCACCATCTCGTGATAGGGCTTGTTCTGGGCAAACTGATCTTCCAGCCAGACGGTCATCTGATCGTGGTACTTGCCTCGGCCAAAGTCGCCGGAGCGAGTCAACAGCCAGTTGGCCCACAGGTTGGCCCAGTGACGCGGATAGTCCTCGTGCTTGAGCAATCGCTCGATCAGCAGCGACCGACGGGTTTCAGGAGGATCCTTGAGGTAGGTGGCCACTTCCGAGGGCTTGGCGATTCGGCCGATGATGTCTAGCGAAGCTCGGCGGATGAACTCGTAGTCATCGACGTAATGCGAAGGAACGATGTTGTTGGCCTGCCAGGACTCGCGGAGTTTGTCGTTGATGAGTTTGGACATCTCCAGGACATCGGGATCCTGTGAGACGATCTTCATCTTCAACGTCATTGGGCCAGTCGGCTTGAAGGCTGGTGACTTCGCCTCCTTGGCAGTCTTGTCTTTACTCTTGTCGGCTGCCTGGGGTTCGTCGGCCTGAGCAAGATAGCTCCCTCCAGCGAGAACAAGCCCACCGACCAGGAGCAACCAGGCAACTCCCGCACGCCCAAAGCGCAAGGAAGCATGAAGCATCAGAGATCTCCCCCTCGTTGATTGTCGCCCCCATCCCGTAAGACGAGGTTGATTCACGAACTCGATTGCATTTTCTCAGGCCGGCTCCAGCTCGTCAACGGACGACCTGGCCTCCGGCTGGTATTCTGTTCTATGACGCATCCAGGCCGGCAATGGTTCCCAAACCTGCACCGGTAATCCTGGCAAGCACCCATCGCTCGCCCTGTTCGAGGCGCAAGGCATCATGCTACCACTCGATCTGGATCGTCTTCAGGCCAACATCCAGGCAGCCAGCACCGAGGATTTGCTCGATCGCGTCACCGCCTATCGTTCCGGCATGGAACCGGAGGCCATCGACCTCATCGAACGAGAACTGCGCAAGCGCGGCATCACCGCAGCCGATCAAGCCGCTTATCAGGCCGCCCACGCTCAAGGCGAGTTCGACCGCGACGGGCTACGCCGTCAGTGTGCCTACTGTCGCAGACCTGCTGTCTGTCGGCGTTGGCGATGGTTTCGGCTGTTTCGTCGCTTGCCGCTCTTTCCTCTGCTGACTCCTCTGTGTGAGCTACATGCCGCTCCTGAGAGGTAGCTCGCTAGCGAGCCGGCCCGCGTTAGCGGCCGGAGTTAGCCAGTCTCCGGCCGACTCACAGTTCGCAGTAGCTCCAACTGACCGGTCGGCCGTCCTGGTAGGGCATGACCCCATGAAAGGATCGACCGTTGCCGAACACCAGCGGCAGAAAATGGCGGTCGCCCTCCCACAACGGCAGCGTCAGCACTCGATCCAACTCGATCCATTCCAGCGGCCCATCGGCATTCTCGGTGAACGGTTGTCCCTCGAAGCGATCGACTCGAAACACGAAGCCAAACCAGTCTTCGCCGTTCTTGCCGAAGCCGGGCCAACTGATGGTGCCGCGCAGCAGCAACTCTTTACATTCCAAGCCGCTTTCCTCACGCACTTCGCGACGAACGCAACTGATCACATCTTCGGTTGGCTCCAACTTGCCGCCTAGGCCGTTGTACTTGCCCTGATGCGCGTCCTCGGGCCGGCGATTGCGATGCACCAGTAGCACTCGTTGTTTGTCGGGCGACATGATGTAGACCAGCGTCGCCAGAATCGGCGTGTACGGCATGTCCCGTCTCCCTCATCACCAGTATCCTGCTCTCCGCATTCTATTCGCTCGATCTGTCCGTTGTACCTACCTGTCTTTCGTCTCTACCTCTGTGTGCCCGCGGTGTCCTCTGTGGCTTACTCTTCCAGAAGGTCGGCAAGCGTGCCGTTCCACCTTGCCAATTGCCTGAGAACCTGTCACCCTGTAGCGATGTCCGTATGGATGCCCGACACAACGATGCCAAGCGAGTGCCTTCATGGTGGAAAACGCTCCTATTCTCACTTGCCAGCATGCCGGCCTGACGGTCGAAGGGTACTCGCGCGCTGCGGTTCAGTCGTACTGGCGCATCCCTGAACTGCGTCTGGGCTTTGACCTGGGTGCCCAGCCCTGGGAGTTCATGGGCACGCAAAACTGGTTCCTCACTCACACGCACCTCGACCATGTGGCCGCTCTGCCCGTGTACGTCGCTCGACGGCGTATGATGAAGATGGAACCGCCCACGATCTACGTCCCCAACTATGCGGTCGAAGATCTGCGTAAGTTGCTGCTCATCATGCAGCGACTCGATCGCGGCCGACAGAACTGCGAACTGCACGGCCTGGAAGCCGGCCAGGAAGTCGAACTGTCGCGCGAAATCGTTGTGACGGCGTTCGCCACCAGCCACACGATTCCCTCTCTGGGCTACATCGTCTGGGATCGTCGCTTGAAACTCAAGGAAGAGTATCTCGGCTTGCCCGGCGAGCGCATCCGCGACCTGCGACAGGCCGGCGTGCCGGTCACTCGCGAGGTGCGTGTGCCGCTCGTCGCCTACACCGGCGACACTAGCCCCCAGGGGATCGACGACTGTCCCGCCGTGTTCCAGGCCAAGATTCTCATCATCGAAATGAGTTTCATCCGGGCGAAGCACCGTCGCGACAAGATCCACAAGTTCGGGCACATGCACCTCGATGACTTCGTGGAACGAGCCGACCGCTTCCAGAACGAACGCATCATCTGCGGGCACTTCAGCACCCGCTACCATCCCGATGAGGTGCGGCGGACGCTCCAGCAGAAACTGCCGGCCAACCTCCGCGAGCGGATGCACATCTGGATTTGACAAGGAGAGACGCAGCCCAGGTGCGTCCCTGCGTCCCTGCGTCGCTCCTTTTTCAGAATCACTCCATCGAGTTGTCAGGAACTACCAGTTGTATTCCTGAATTAGTTCCGCCTTGCCATCCTTGAGGCGAATCGGCACAACGAGTTCCATCCGGCCGGCCACCTTGCGTACCGTGGCCTCGCCGCCGGTCACCTTGACGCGAAGACTGCCGTCGATGCGGAACCAGCCCTCCTTGTCGGCCTCGATCTTGTTGCCGACCGCGGCGCGATAGTGCAGGTTGGGCACAGCGGTCTCACTCCGCAGCGATAACAGGCGTTTGAAGCCCATTTCCTTGCCGATGAGAGTGGGTTGTGGCGTGTCCTCGATGCGCACCTGTCCGACGCTCAACAGGAAGGTTGGGCGATCCTCCTTGTCCAGTCGATAGCCGAGGAAGCGGTAGCCTTCGGGTCGCAGTGCCTTATTCGGCCAGGGAGCCTCGGGGTTGGCTAGCAAGGCAAAGTCCGGCCCGCTTGCCAGCTTCAGTACGTTTTCCCCCAACGGCCCCTCGAAACCAGATCCGCGATCCGTCCAGTGGCGAGCGGCATCGATGAATGCCCCCTGCCACAACAGGGCGATGCGCAGATCGTTGGCATCGTAGGCCAGATTCACCTTCTCTGGATACCCCACGCCGATGGCTCGAGGGCCGGCATCGCTGATGAAGTTGCGATAGACAATCGCGCTAGTCGTCGGCGTGAGCGGAATGAAGGCTGGCCCCATGCCGGCGGGCAGACGGGCACTCTTGCCGTCGCTGGTATACAGCCAGATGGCCTCGATCTGGTGCAATGCGGTGCCGCCCAGGATGTCGGGCAGCACGCTCTTGCCGTCCTGGAACGCGGCCGGCATGCGGGTTCCAGGGCGGATGCGCTGCGGATCGCTGACGTAGGCGTGATACCAGTCGCGGGTGAGACGACGCGGCATGAGAGTCATGTCGATGCCCTGCACGCCCTCGGCCTTGATGCCGTTGAAGGTGTGGCACTTGATGCAGCCGAAGGCCTGTCCGCCCACTAGATGTCGCGCTTGTGCCTTCACCTTGGGCAGTGGCTCGTTGAAGGTGACTGGCGGAATAGCGGGCAACTTGTCCAGCGTGCCAACGGCCTCGATGAAGCCGACCACGTTGTCTGTCCCGAAGCCAGGCATCCGAGTGTGCATGTACGGCCGTTCGTGGGCACCGCGATCGAGCAGTCCCTTGAAATACTCCGTTTGGAGCTTAGCTCCGACTCCATCGAGCGGCGGTGGCAGTCGTCCCTCATCGCCCATTTCCGGCTGGGTGGTCAGGAAGAACTTGTTGAGTTCCTCTTGCGGCCCACCGACCTTGTCGCGACTGTGGCAGGCATAACAATTCAGTGCCGTCATGGTGTCCCGAATGGTCGAGGCGGGAGTCTTTTCGGGAGCCTTGCTAGCCAACGCTGCCGTCAACGACTGGTTTTGTCGGCGGGTCAAGCCGTAGCGAGGAACTCCCGGATTGGGGTTATCGGCCAGGCAGCCCTTAGTGGCGGTCAGCTTCTCCAGAGCCGGCGCGGCCAGCGTCGAGGCCAGGGGCGTTCCCTTGATGCGAAGCGTGTGGCAACTGGCGCAACCCAGCGAACTAAACAGCTTTTGCCCCTGAGCGATCAGTTCCGGCTTGTTGTCCAGGGTATCCTCAGAGGGCTGTTTGGCAGCGGGCTTCTTCTTCAGAGCTTCGGCACTCTCGGCAACAAGTTCCGCCAAGGGTTGCTCGGCCAGTCCGGGGCCACGCACCTGCACCTCCAGCACGGCCTCACCACCGCCCTGGAAGAAATCGACGCGAACGGCATGTACGCCTTCGGTCAGCCGAACGGTGCCGACCTTGGTAGTGGTGGCATGGATGCCGTCGTTATCGACGACTCGCTTGTCATCGACGTAGAGCCGGGCACCGTCGTCGCTGGAGAGAGTGAACGTGTAGTTGCCTGGACGTGGAGCGGTGAAGAAGCCCTCGAAGCGCAGACCATAGTCGTCATTCCGGCGAGCCAGTCCTACATCAAAGGCCGGCCCAGTGCCGCTGGCTCGTGGCTTGAGTTTCGAGAAATCCGGGAGGTCGTTCCAGTTGCCTTCGTAGTAGCTGTAGCGGGTGATGCCTCGTCCCGTGGAAGGGGTCACACTGCCCTGGAGCAGGTAGGTCGCGACGTTCTGAGCTTCCTGGCTATTGAGCAAACGCGGCATCCGGCCGGACGGGCGGGCGTGCAACGGGTTTTCCAGGAAGGTCGTGAGCGATCCCAAGGTGTACTTGGTCTTCAGATCGCCCAGCGGGACAGAGGTAGGCAGAATCCGATCTGGCTCGCCATCCGCCTTGCGGGTGCCGTGACAGGCGACACAGCCGTACTTGCTGTAGATGTCTCGCCCCGCCGCCACCGCCTTGGGCGGAATGCGCTGCGGACGCACCGTGCCGGTACTGGCCAGGAAGTGAACGAGAGCTTCGACCTTCTCGGCGCGTTGCGGGTCGCCGTGCAACAGATCGGGCATGGTCGTGCCCGGCTTGGTGCCGTGCGGATCGTTGAGAAAGCGACGCAGATGGCCAACGCGAATGCGACTGCCGACCTCATCGAGAATCGGAGCCTGCTTGCTGCCCTTGTCGCCAGCATGGCAGGAGCGACAGCCCAGTTCGTTGAGCAGAAGTCGGCCACCACTGGCTGCATCGCCCTGATTGCCCTGATAGAACCGCTCGAAGCCGGCAACGATAGGGTGATGTGCGGCCTGAGCCTGCACAGTTGGAGCGATGAACAGGGCGAACATCCACAGAGGTAAACTGATCGCGATGAGGCGGTGCATTGGCAGGAATCCTTGCAGTCTGATGAGCAGCAGGCAGGTAGCCTGTGTGATGCTATCAGTATCGTCGCAAGCGTGACCGCAGGCAAGCGCGAGCTGGAGAAGTTGGGGCGAGCCACTGGTCAAATCCCGCTTGACCTACCTTGCCTCAGCGGGCTAGATTCACGACACCACGCTTTGCGTTACGGGCGAGCTTGCAGGACGCACACCAGACAAAAGGAGATGTCATGGCAGACCACGTACTTGTCACTGGCGGGCTGGGTTACATCGGCAGCATCGTGTGCGAGCAACTGCTCGACGCAGGGTATCAGGTCACGGCCTACGACAATCTTCTCTACGGCGGGCCGCAACAAGGGCTGTATCATCTCTGTGCCGACCCGGCTTTCGATTTCATTCGTGCCGACGTTCGCGATGAATCCTCGTTGCGATCAGCGGTTCGATCCGCCGACATCATCATTCACTTGGCCGCCATCGTCGGTGCCCCCGCTTGCCAGCGCGATCCCATTCTCGCCACTAGTGTCAATCTCGATGCCTCACGCCTACTGGCTCGACTGAGCAGCAGGCAACAACTGTTGATCTACCCCAACACCAATAGCGGCTACGGCTCGACCAGCGGCGATACGCCCTGCACCGAGGACAGCCCAATGCGTCCCATCTCCCTCTATGGGCAAACCAAGGTCGAGGCCGAACATGTCTTGCTCGAACGAGCCAACACCATTGCCTTCCGCCTCGCCACAGTGTTCGGCGTTTCTCCCCGACTTCGGTTAGATCTACTGGTTAATCATTTCGTCTATGCCGCTGTCAAGGATGGTTATCTGGTGCTGTTTGAGAAGGACTTCAAACGCAACTTCGTTCATATTCGCGACGTGGGCGATTGCTTCCTGCACGCCATCCAACACGCCGATCGCATGGTTGGTCGCGCCTTCAACCTGGGGTTGGATGCGGCGAACATCTCCAAAGAAGAGTTGGCTCTGAAGGTGCAACAGCATGTGCCCAACTTCTACATCCACTACGCCCCCATCGGGCAGGATCCCGACAAACGCAACTACATCGTCTCCAACGAACGTCTGCGGCAGGCCGGTTTCGAGGCCCGACGCTCGTTGGATGACGGCATTCGCGAGTTGATCAAGGGCTATCGCATGCAGGGGTTGCAACCCTATCGCAACGCGGCCTGAGCCAGCACAGCATCCCTGGACGAGGAACGCGACCGATGAACCCTGCCGACCACCAAGATGTTTCGGTCGCTATTCTGGCCGGCGGGTTGGGCACTCGTCTGCGCCCTGCCTTGGCAGATCGACCCAAGGTGTTGGCTCCGGTGGCAGGGCGACCCTTCATCGGCTATTTGCTCGACCAACTAGCTCGCGCTGGACTCCGTGAGGTCGTCCTGCTGGTCGGCTACTGTGCCGATCAGGTACAGGCCGCCCTGGGCGAGCAGTACGCAGGCGTGCAACTTCGCTACTCGGTGGAACCCAGTCCTCAAGGCACCGCCGGGGCTGTCCGCCTGGCTCTTCCTCTGTTAACCCGATCGCGTCTGCTACTGCTCAACGGCGACAGTTACTGCGATGCCGACCTCGGCGAGTTGCTACGTCAGCACGTCCAATCCGCCTTACCCGTGTCTATGACCTTGGCACAGGTCGCAGACAGCAGTCGCTTTGGGCGAGTCGAACTGGCTCAGGATGGTCGGGTGTGTCAGTTCGTTGAGAAGGGCCGAGAAGCGCGTCCCGGCTGGATCAATGCGGGTATCTACCTGCTAGATCGCTCGCTCCTCGAAACCATGCCTGCGACAGTACCTCTGGCACTCGAATGGGATGTCCTGCCAAGTTGGGTCACTGCCGGGCTGGTTCGCGGACATTGTTGCAGTGGCTCGTTCCTGGACATCGGTACGCCAGAGTCCTATGCCGGCGCGGAAGCATTTCTGCGTCTGGGAGCCTGGAACTCTGAAAGGAAGTAGACAAGGAGAAAAGAGCCGGCTAGCGAGCCGACAGGATGCGCTGTCGGCTCGCCAAAGACACAGCGGTCAGCCGGCTCCTCCGGAGCGAACCTTCTCCTCTCCACGACTGCTGGCCCACAGGTAATCGCGGTTCATCTGGGCGATGAATTGTACGCTGATTTCCTTGGGGCAGGCCGCTTCGCATTCGTAGTAGTTGGTGCAGTTGCCGAACCCTTCCTCATCCATCTTGGCGACCATCTTCTTGACGCGTTCGGCCCGTTCGGGCTGTCCCTGGGGCAAGCTACCGAGGTGACTGACCTTAGCAGCCACGAACAGCATGGCACTGGCGTTCTTGCAGGCTGCTACGCAGGCCCCGCAACCGATGCAGGCGGCCGCATCCATCGCCCTTTCCTGATCGCGTTTTGGAATGAGAATGGCGTTGGCATCCGGTGCGCCGCCGGTGTTGGCGGAGATGTAACCACCGGCCTGGATGATACGGTCGAAAGCCGATCGATCCGTGATCAGATCCTTGATGACCGGAAAGGCGCGGGCTCGCCACGGCTCGATGTAGATGTTATCGCCGTCCTTGAAATCACGCATGTAGGTCTGGCAGGTGGTCTTGGCCTCTCGTTTGCCGTTGGGCAACAGGCGTCGCGGCCCGTGAGGCACGCCGTTGATCATCAGGCTGCACATGCCGCAGATGCCTTCGCGACAATCGTGATCGAAAGCGATGGGTTCTTCTCCCTTGCTGATCAGATCCTGATTGACGACATCGAGCATCTCCAGAAACGACATGTCTGGGTTGATTTCGCGAGCCTGATAGGTCTTCATCTCGCCTGGAACGTTTGGCCCCTTCTGTCTCCAGACGTGTAGAGTGAAATTCATGCTGGCCTCGTTGAGCTATCAGTTTCTCCCTCTCGGACGCGATATCCGAGAGGGTATCTAGTAACCGAATCCATACTTGGTTAATCCGCCGGCTATCGCTCGGCGAGCAGACAGCGTAGGGAAGTCATCGTGGGCTTATTTGTACGATCGTTCGGAAGGATGCACTTCCTCGAAGATCAGCGGTTCCTTGTTGAGAGCCGGTGCCTTGCCTTCGCCCTGGTATTCCCAGGCAGCGACATAGCAGAACTCTTGATCGTTGCGTTTGGCCTCGCCGTCGGCAGTTTGGTACTCTTCGCGGAAGTGGCCCCCACACGATTCATTGCGATGCAACGCATCGATGCAGAGCAACTCGGCAAACTCCAAGAAGTCGGCGACGCGATTGGCCTCTTCCAGAGCCGGGTTCATGCTCTGACCATCGCCGGGGACACCGGCCTCGCGCCAGAACTGCTCGCGGAGTTCGGGAATCTTGCTGAGAGCTTCTTTGAGGCTCTTTTCGGTTCGGGACATGCCGCAATTGTCCCACATGAGCTTGCCCAGTTCGCGATGGAACGAGGTGGCGGTTCGTTTGCCCTTGATCGACAGCAATTTCTTGAGCCGGGCACTGACCTCGGTCTCGACTTGCTTGAACTCTGGAGCCGTAGTGTCTACGCCACCCGGCTTGACGGAGGCCAAGTAGTTGCCGATCGTGTACGGAGCAATGAAGTAGCCGTCCGCCAGTCCTTGCATGAGGGCACTGGCTCCTAGTCGATTGGCTCCGTGGTCGGAGAAGTTGGCTTCGCCCAGCACGAACAGACCGGGGATGTTGCTCATCAGGTTGTAATCGACCCACAGGCCGCCCATCGTATAGTGCAGAGCGGGATAGATCCGCATCGGCGTGCGATAGGGGTTCTCGTGAGTGATGTGGGCATACATGTCGAAAAGGTTGCCGTACTTCTCGCGGATGTAGTTTTCGCCGCGAGTTCGGATAGCCTCGGAGAAGTCGAGGTAAACGCCACGACCACCAGGACCGACCCCTCGGCCTTCGTCGCAGACGCGCTTGGCGGCACGCGAGGCGATGTCGCGCGGAGCCAGATTACCGAAACTCGGATAGAGCCGCTCGAGATAGTAGTCGCGTTCCGATTCAGGAATCTGATCGGGCGAGCGAGTGTCGCCGGGCTTGATCGGCACCCAGATGCGGCCATCGTTGCGTAACGACTCGGACATCAGCGTCAGCTTGGACTGATAGTCGCCAGTCACCGGAATGCAGGTCGGGTGAATCTGCGTGTAGCAGGGATTGGCGAAGCAGGCCCCCCGCTTGTAAGCACGGAAGGTAGCCGTGACGTTGCAGCCCTTGGCATTAGTCGAGAGGAAGTAGACTGGGCTGTAGCCGCCCGTCGCCAGCACTACGGCATCGCCGACATGACTGGAGATCTGTCCGGTGACCAGATCGCGAACCACGATGCCGCGCGCTCGCCCGTTGATAACCACCAGATCGAGCATTTCAGTGCGCGGATGGCTTTTGACCTTACCGTAGCCGATCTGTCGGCTCAGGGCGGAGTAGGCACCCAACAGCAGTTGCTGACCGGTCTGTCCGCGACAGTAGAAGGTTCGCGAGACCTGTGCGCCACCGAAGGAGCGGTTTTCGAGCAGCCCGCCGTACTCTCGGGAGAAGGGCACTCCCTGGGCAACGCACTGATCGATGATGTTGACCGAAACCTGCGCGAGGCGATAGACGTTGGCCTCGCGAGCGCGGAAGTCGCCGCCCTTGATGGTGTCGTAGAAAAGCCGATAGACGCTATCGCCATCGTTCTGATAGTTCTTGGCAGCATTGATGCCGCCCTGAGCGGCGATGGAGTGCGCCCGACGAGGCGAGTCTTGGAAACAGAAAGTCGCCACGTTATAGCCGAGTTCAGCCAGCGTGGCAGCTGCCGATGCACCGGCCAGTCCAGTACCAACGACAAGTATCTTGTACTTGCGTTTGTTGGCCGGATTGACCAGCTTCATGTTGAACTTGTGTCGCGTCCACTTCTCGGCCAGTGGGCCAGGCGGCACATTGGAAGAAAGTTGCATGTCCGTACTTCCTGTGTCAGAGGGCGATGAATATCAGTTCACGATGCGCAACCAGACGGCCAGAACGATAGAGCTGTTGCCAAGCAGAACGAGGATGGCCAGGACCGGCCCCAACCGAGCAATGTAGGGTGCCCAGGCAGGGTTGTTCGCTCCTAGTGTTTGCAGAAAACTCGATCCCCCGTGCCACAGGTGCAGGGCCAGAAAGATCATCGCCAGCAGGTAGGAACTGCTAATCAGGGGATCGCGAAAGCCCGACACGACCATGCTGTACACATCATGGCGAATGTCGGCATCAGGGTTGTTCTTGAAATCGCTGTACTTCTTGTCGGGACGCGGCACATAGCGGTTGCCCTGCTTCTCCTCGACGAGTTCGCGATAGTTGCGTTTTCCATCATCGAATTGGTGAATGGTTCCGCTAGCTGAGGCGACCTGGAAGTCCGTCTTCTTGACGACTCCGAAGGTAAAGTGTGCCAGGTGATACAGGACGAACAGCAACAGCACAACGCCGGTGAGCAGCATGTGCCGCGAAGCCCAGCTTGCCTGCAAGGTCTGCTCGTAGGCATAGCGTTGCGGGCGTGCCTTAGCGTTCTCGTGGCGCAACTGCAAGGTGGCGAGCAGATGAATGACAAAGATCACCAGCAATCCAATGCGGGCCACCCAGAGCAGCGGCCCGAGGGATTGCAGGTGATGAGCATAGCTGTTTAACGCATCGGGGCCGGCAAAGATCAGCAGATTGCCGGCCATGTGTGCCAGCACGAACAAGATCAACAGGGTGCCCGTCACTGCGGTGACGTATTTCTTGGCGAGTGAAGAGGTGGGCCAGGGGAGAATTTTCATCGGCATCGATTCCAGGCCAGTGCATCATGACAGTGAATCAGGAGTGCCCCGATCCATTCCTGGTGTCTCGTTATAGGGGTAGCGCGGTCTATCGCGTAGATGGACAACCGCAGACTATGGCAACGATTAACGCCGCAGTGGCTACTGCGGCGTTTGTGGGAAGTAGACATCACGAACAGCGAGGCACTACTTGCCGCCGTCCACCTTAATCTTTCCCTGCTTGACAGCCAGTTTGCGGTATTCGGTGCCGTCGAATCGCTGATCCATCAGGCGATTGAGACAGTCCTGACCGCGGATGGGATCTTGCTTCACCTTGTCGTACAGGTTGGCGAGGTGATACAAGGCCCGAGCGTGCTGCTCGGGATCCTCGTTGTACTGGACATCGACACGCAGGAAGTTCCAGAACGCCTCATCAGCCTGGCTCTTTTTGAGATGGAAGTCGCCGAGCAGGTTGTAGGCCAGCCCACGCAAGCGGGGATCGGAATTGCCGGCAATCAGGCTGGCGAGTTCTTTGTCGGTGCCGCTCAGATTGTCCTGGGCGATCTGGCTGGCAACCAGATAGGCACGAACGAAGGATATTTGCGGACTGTCGCTGGAAGCCGACGAGGCCAGTTTTTGTAGCCGTTTCTGAGCGTCGGCCGCCTTGCCGCTGCGGAGCAGCAGTTTGCCGACCAGTATGCCTGCCTCGAGCTTGATGTCAGCTGGGACATCGGGCAACTCGGTGAGTTGTTCGTAGCTCTGACGAGCCTCATCGAACCGGCCGGTATCTTCTTGTAAGGTTGCCAACATCTTCAGAGCCGACAGCAATTGCCATGCCGCCGGATTCGCGGTACGGAAGTCGATCAGTTGTCTGATGGCCATATCCACTTGCGAGGGATCGTCCTGGGCCATCAAGTAGGCGACCTCAGCCAACTTGAACTGGACATGACGACGGACGTTGTTACGCGCACGTACTCGCGATTCCAGATCCTTGAGCTTGGTTTGCGCATCATTGAGCATCTTGGTTCGAGTTTTCCCTTTAGGCTCAGCACGAGCGCGATCAACGAGGTTGATCGGCTGACGGAATTCTAAAGGGGAAATGCTCGACTCCCCTGGGTCATAGCGTACTCCTTCGATGGCAATGGTCGGTATGCTCTGCACGGATACATCCTTGCCCATGCGGATCTGAATCTTGATCCCGCCCGGCGACTCGTCAATGATGCTGCCGTTGATCTCATCGGGCTGTTTGGCACCACGCTTGGTCACATAGACGGTATCCTTGAACGTCTTGCCGGTATCCTGTGCCTGACTGATGCCCAGGCTAGCGATCAGACCGATCAGCACGGGGCATGCGACTAACCGTTGCATGTGGGGTTTCTCCGGAGGGTTACTTTTTCGCCTTTTTCAGAGCCTCATACTGGGCACGTAGACCGGCCTCGCTAGCCAGTAGTTCCTCGAAGCGTTTTTTCGAGGTGTCACCGCCAAAGTCCTCGAAACTGCTCTCCAATTGCAGAATCTGCTGGGCCGCCTTGCGCAAGGCCTCTTGCTGAGCCGTCGGGTTAGGTTCGGACAGTCCCTGCTTGAGGAAGCTGTAGACCATGTGGTAGTAGCAGTCAAAGAAGTGATCCTTGACGACAGGCCCCTGATTGATCCGCGTGGACAGCAACTTGGTCAATTCGCTCCAACTGTTGAAGGCTTCTCGATACTTGCCCTCGGCTTCTAGGAGCATAGCGTTTTCCTTGCGGGCCAGCAGATCCTTGGCCCCCCAGTTGGGTTTGCCATTGGGCAGCGTCATGTAGCTGCTGAGCAACTGGCGAGCGAGCTTGAGATTGTCGGCCGTTTTGCTCTGACGCAATTCTGCCACCCGCATGAGTTGAATCAGGCGGAAGGTTTTCTCGTCGCCCTGAGCATTGGTGACCTTGGCGAGCATGTCGGCGGCCTCGGCGTGCTTGCCCATGCTAGAGTAGCAACTAGCCAGCACACGGGTGAACTCCAGGGTCGGCTCGCCCTTCTGTTTATCGACCCGCTTCTTGAGCAGTGCTGTGTAGCCATCTACCGCTTTTTTGAGAGCTTCCTGATCACCTTTCTTGCGCAGTTCCTCGACCTGTCCGCGGATCAAGAAGGCGATCAGCTTGAGCGTGTTGGTAGCGTTGGCGGCACTAGCTGGGTCATCGCTGAGACGATCCATCAGATCGAGAGTCTGGTCGGTGCGATCAATGCGGCCGAGTTGGATATTGGAGCGCAGAGCCAGTAGCAAGAGAGCCGATCCCAGTTGCGGGTTCTTGCGGAAGTTTTGAATCTCCTGGGAGTCTTCCTTGCGGGCTGCATCGACGAGGGGATCGGTCAGTTCGAGAACCTCGGCATACCGACCAGCATCGAAAGCGGCGGCGGCCAATCCATAGCTGGCGTACAGCCGCAGATCGACCAACTCAAAGGCGAACTGTGCCCGGAATTGGCGGTTCTTCTCCGGATCCTCGTTGAAGGTGACTTGGTCGATCCGGGACAGCAATTTGCTGGCCAGTTCGTTCATCTGGGTGAACCGTTTGTACGAGAACAGCTCTCGTCCCAGCATGCATTGCGACTGGTAGTAGACAGCGTTGAGGAACGGATCAACTCCTAGAGTCGATTCCGGGATGCTTTGCAGCGACACCAGAACCCGCTTGCGATAATCGCCGGGACGATCTCCGTTGATTGGTTCGATGCCGTTGCGGTGAGCCCGCAAGCAGGCATCGGCGATCTGATAGCACACTTGGGCATAATTGTTGTAGCTCGGGCCGATCAGCGACAGTTTCTTGATGGCCTCGGGATAGTTCTCTTCGCGGAGCAATTGTAGACCCACAGTATGTCGGGCGATGTCGCCGCCGATGGTATTGGGCCAGCGCGATTCCATGTAACTGGCCAGACTGAACATGCGGGCGCGGTCTTCGTTGTTTTCATCGACCTTGTCCACCTTTTGCAACAGTTGCGTGTAGGCTTGCAAGGCGTAGACAGCAGACATCTCCGCCTGACTGGAGCGCGGATCGTTGCGAGCAAAGGTTTCGCCTGCCTCGATAGCTTCTTGCAGCTTGCCGGTGGTCATCGCCCAGTAGGTCAACATGGCTCGCGCGTTGTTCAAATCGAGGTTGGCCTTCATCTTGGCCACTTCCTTCATGGACAGGCCGCGCTTGAGAACCTCTAGAATGGTGTTGATCCGCTCGGTGCGTTTGGCCTCGATGGCCTTGGCATCGCCTTTGAGCTTCTCGGCATCTTGGCTCATCTCGTAGGCTTCGTACTGAGCGCGGACATAGCATTGCTCGAAGGTGTTGAGCTTGGCGATGGGCACCTTGAAGACACCTTGCTGATACATCGCCTGGAGCTTGAGCCGTTTTGCTCGTTCGGTAAACTCGTTTTCGCTACTCTCTAGTTCACGCAGCAGAGCGATCGCGCGGTCGCGATACTGCGATGCAGTTAGCGTGGCCTGTTTGGGCCGGTTGGCTTCCGATAGCAGTACCTCGGCGAGCAGGAAGGTCATGCCGCATCCTTCCGGGGTTTTCAGGAAGCGAGGATAGTCCTGTCGCCAGCGAGTGCCGATGTCCAAAAGAGTAGCGTTGAGTTTGGGCTTCTCTTTTTCGTCGGGCTTTTCCTTGATGACGCGAGCGCGGAAGTAGCGGGCCAGTCGAATGCCTTCGGCGGCAGCGGGGCCGGTGCCTGCTAGAACCTCCTGAAACTTGGCCCGAGCGCGTTCGGCCGATTCGGTTTCGTACAGCAGTCGCCCCAGCCAGGCTCGCGCTTTCCAAGTCAACGAACTGTTGGGCGAACCGTTGGCGATGGGTTCGAGTACCTTGCGAGCCTCCACGAATACCTTGGAAGCGTCCTCATCGCGGTTGAGCAGAACGAGTACCTCGCCCTGAGAATACAGGTTAAGGGCACGCTCAAGCTGCACTTGGGCAAACTGATTCTCGGCAGCCTGAATAGCGGCTTGAGCTTCTTTCTTCTTGCGTGGCTCGGTGATGGTTTCTGGATCGGCCAGCTTGGTCTTTTCCGCTTCGAATACCTTACTTGCCTCGGTGAGTTGTATGGCAGCTTCTTTGAGCCGGGCTTCTGCGCTGGCGGCCAGTTCGCGTCGCGTTTTGCGGTCATCGGCCAGCATCGCTTGATTCAGTTCGGTCTTGCCCTGCAAGTCCAGCACGCGGGCGATGTCGAAGTTGGCCTCAGCCAACCGGGGATGTCCTGGATTCTCGGCGATGAACTTCTTGAAATTCTCCCGCGCCTCGGCGTAGATGAGCAATCGTTTGGCGGTCTCCGGTTCGTCGCCGGCCACACGCAGGCTGGTCTTGGCCAATTCCAGAGGTAATTCCTTGAGCAACTCCGGTGGCGCGTTCTTCTCCAGCCGACGAAGGTATTCCAAAGCCAGATCGTTGTCGCCGCGACTGCGAAGCCCTTCCACGAACCGCAATTCATCGCGGTAGTCGAAGTCTTGAGCCTCTAAAGCAGGAATCAGTAGCAGCGACAGGAGCAGCAGTACGATGCGAGACATGCACAGAATCCCCAGAATCGGGCCGTTAGATGGCATTGATCGCAATTGACAGGCGAGCGGTGAGCAGTCCTTCTCGTCTCCTCTGTTAATATTCAGAGAATCCTCCACAGTGTCAACCAGACGGACGATCTGAGATCGCCTTCTGTTGAAGACATCTTGGTTGATTCGTATGATCTACTCTAGTCACTCGGCACACCAGCAATGGACACCCTACTGTTCTGCCGTTGCTCCCGCTGCGACGGGTTGTCTTAGGGAATCTCCCCATGTCCGAAACGGCTTCAGCGATGCTTCCCCCGCCTTCCGCTGCAGATCAGAAGCTGGCGGCTGGTCAATTCGAGTATGCCCATCGCGCCGCAGCAGCTGGTAACTACGACTTGGCCATTCGCTTGCTCCGCACCTGTTGCGAACTGGTGCCCGGCAATCTGTCTTATCGCCAAGCTCTCCGCAAGGCCGCCAAAAACAAGTACAAGAACAACAAGCGTGGCAGCAGTCTGGCCTGGCTGACGACCTGGTTCAGCCGCTATCGGTTGTGGGCAGCGGCTCGTCGTGGTGACCATTTGCGAGTACTGGAGCTCGGTGAGATCGTGCTGGCCAGCAATCCCTGGGATCGTTCGGTCAATCTACTCATGGCCGAGGCCGCCGATGCCCTGAATCTCCGCGTCATGGCTATCTGGATGCTCCAGGAAGCCCGCGACCGAGACGCTCGTGACGTGCCACTCAACCGCGCCCTGGCGCGGTTGCTGGAAAAGGACGGCCACTTCAAAGAAGCCATCGCTCTGTGGCAGATGGTGCGTCAGGCAGTTCCTACAGATCGCGAGGCCGAGGACAAGTGCAAGCAACTGGCCGTCAATGAGACCATCGCCCGTGGCCATTACAAGGAGGTGGCCGCTGGCGAGATTCCCGCGATTATCGGGGCCAAGCTCGAATCCGCAGCGACCACTCGCTCCGATCGGCACACCGCCCTCACCGATCGTCTGACCCGCGACATCGCCTCGACCCGTGAGCGAATCGCCGAAAGCCCCACGCAACCGGAACTCTACGTCCAACTCGCTCATCTGCTCCTTCGCAAGGGCGATCTGGATGCGGCTCGACAAGCCCTCAACGAAGGGCTGGATCTGACCGATCAAGCCATCGAGATCCGTCTGGCCCTGGCCGACCTGGACATCGAGCCGTATCGGCGTGCCCAACAGCAGAACGAGGAGCAGTTGCAACGCCATCCTACCGATGAGAAACTCCTCAAGAACCAGAAGAAGATCGCCAAGAAGATCAACGAACTGGAATTGGCCCTGTTCCGCCAGCGTGTCGAACACGATCCAAGCAATCGCACTTACCGCTTTGAACTGGCCGTTCGTCTACAGCAAACCGGCCAGCCAGACGAGGCCATCCCACACTTCCAATTTGCCCGCACCGAACCTCGGCTCCAATTCTCTTGCCTGCTCCATCTGGGGCAGTGTTTTCTGGAGCGAAAGAACTGGCCGTTGGCGCAACGCAATCTCGAGGAGGCTCTCAAGCACATCCCACGCGGCGAGGAGGACTCGCGCAAGGAGGTGCTGTTCCTCCTGGCCAGCGGCCATGCCGAGTCCGGTGATTTGCAAACCGCCATCGAACTCGGCCTGGATCTGGCCAATCTGGACTACGGCTATCGCCACATCGGCTCACTCGTCGAGCAATGGCAACGGCGACTCAGCGAAAGCGGCCCGGCTCGTCGCCAGTGACCGCCGCTCGCTCAGTCGCGCACCTCGAATAGACACTCTACCTCGATGGGCCAGCCCATCGGCAACGACGCCATGCCCACCGCGCTGCGCGTGCCCTTGCCGGCGCGATCAATCTTCTACTGGGAAATGGACACTTCTTGCTGCGACCTGGTCGAGTTGGTCGATCTGCTGACACGCCGAACGGAAGTCTCCCGTTCGGGCACTGTGCGTCATGATGACCAGATGCACGCGTTGGATTCCTGGGCCTTCGGAAACCTCGTGTTGGATCACCGAGGCAATGCTGATGTTTTCTTGAGCCAGCACATTGGCCACCTTGGCCAGCACTCCTGGCCGATCTTCCACCAGCAGACGTAGATAGAACCGACTGCGGACGTTCTCGGCCGGTTGCACTTGGAGGCGCGGCCCGTTGTCCGTCCACAGTCGCAGCGTTTGGAAGGTGCGTTGCGTTCGGCCGATGGCCAAGTCGATAAGATCGGCGGTCACGGCGCTGGCAGTCGGCATCTGGCCAGCTCCCTTGCCGTAGAATAGCGTATCGCCGACCACATCGCCCACCACCGACACCGCATTGTAGGCACCTCGCACCTGGGCAAGCGGATTGTGCCGACGCAGCAACACCGGCGAGACGTGCAGAGCTAGTTTGTCCTCGTGTAGCCAAGTCTCGGCTAGCAGTTTGATGACGTAGCCCAGTTCGCCCGCGAAGTGGATGTCGGTTGCGTCGATACCGATAATGCCGCGACGGTCGATGGCCGACAGAGGAACGGCGGTTCCGAAAGCGATCTGGGCCAGGATCGCCAGTTTGTGGGCGGCATCCGTGCCATCGACATCGAGGGTGGGATCGGCCTCCGCGTAGCCGCGTGCCTGCGCTTCTGCCAGAGCCGCCCCGTAGGAACATTTGTCCTCGGTCATGGCCGACAGGATGAAGTTGCAGGTGCCGTTGAGGATTCCTTGCACCGACAGAATCTGGTTGGCGGCCAAGCTCTGCGTCAGAGCCGCGATAATGGGTACTCCGCCGGCCACACTGGCCTCGAAAGCAATAGCCCGACCATGTCGTCGTGCAGCGGCAAACACTTCGGTGCCGTGCGTGGCCAGCAGAGCTTTGTTAGCCGTCACCACATCCTTGCCGGCCGCCAACAGACGCAACACCGCTTGACGTGCCCAGTCCACCCCACCGACCAGTTCAGCGGCAACGTGAATCGTGGGGTCAGCGATCACCTGGGCCAGATCGCTGGTGAGCAGTTCGCGTGGGATGGCCACTCCGCGTGGTCGATCTAGGTCACGCACGACCACTCGCCGCAGAACCAGAGGTCGGCCGGCGCGAGCCGCTAAACGGGCCGGTTGCTCCAGCAGCAATCGGGCCACACCGCTTCCTACCGTTCCACAGCCAATCAGGGCCACGCCCAGCGGTTCGCTCATCGCAATCGTCCTTGATAGGCAGGCCGTAACGCCGATGTCACTCCCCGTTCTCCACTTTCGGTGCCGGTGCTTTCTGGACAAATCCGGCACGCTCTCGGGCCGCGTAGGACAACTGGTAGATCCGGCTCATCTCTGGCTCGGAGGTCTTCAAAACCGGATTGGGATAGACTCCCAGCACCAGACAGACCAGAGCCAAAGGAGTCAGCAACAAGCGTTCGCGAGCGTTGAGATCGCTCACCTGAGCGTGTCCCTCGTGGTGCGGCTCATGCAAGGGGCCGAACAGCACACGGCGGAGCATGGTCATCATATACCAGGCACCCAGCAACATACCGCTGGCACCAAGTACCGTGAGGATGGGCAGGATGGCCTGCTTGCGGAAGTGTGCTTCCTGTTCGTAGATACCCGCCAGGCACAGGAATTCGCCGACGAAGCCATTTAGGCCAGGCAGACCAATGCTGGACAGAGTGGCAAAGACCAGAAAGAACGCGAACAGAGGCAATTTGGCTGCCATGCCGCTGTAGTCCTTGAGCATGCGGGTGTGATACCGCTCGTAGAGCATGCCGATCAAAAGGAACAGCAGCGGCGTAGACAGGCCGTGATTGATCATTTGAATGAGGCTGCCTTGCAGTCCGGTGAGCGTCAGGCTGAACATGCCCAGCATGACCAGACCGAGGTGGCTCACCGACGAGTAGGCGATGAGCTTTTTCACATCCTCCTGAGCAAAGGCGCAGAAGGCACCATAGACCACGCCAATGGCTGCCAGCCAGGTGATGAGCGGCATGCCGACCGACAGGCTGGCATCGGGAGCCAAAGGAATGCACAGCCGCAGGAAGCCGTAGCAACCCACCTTGAGCAGCACTCCAGCGAGGATCGCGGAGCCGGCCGTGGGTGCCTCGGTGTGGGCCAACGGCAACCAAGTGTGGAAGGGTAGCAGCGGCACCTTGATGGCGAAGCCCAGAGCCAGCGCCAGGAACACCCAGGTCTGCACCGGCCCCCAGAACTTCAGGGCATCGGGCTTGGCCAGTTCCTTGTTGAGCAGATCGACCATCTCGGGGATGGAGAAGGTGAGAATTTGCGTCTGTGAGGCCAGAGCGAGAACCACCCCGAAAACGCCGAGCAGGGTGATGAGGCTGCCCGCCAGCGTGTAGATGACGAACTTGCGAGCGGCATACTGTCGCTGCGAACCGCCCCAGATGCCGACCAGGAAGAACAACGGCACCAAAGTCAGTTCAAAGAAGACGTAAAAGACCACGATGTCGAAGGCCAGGAATACGCCGATCATGCTCGTCTGCAGTGCCAGCAGCCAAGCGTAGAACTCGTTGACTCGATCGGTAACGTGGTCGTAGGAAACCAGCACGCAGGGCAGAGCCAGCAGGGCTGTCAGCACGATGAGCCAAAGGTTGAGGCCGTCGATACCGAGGAAGAACTGGACATTGCCATCAGATCGGCCAAGCGAGACAATCGTCCAGGTAGTCTTGTGCGGTTCACTGAGGGTGGAACCTGGCACAAAGGTGGGCACGAACACGGAGCCACTGGAGGCGAAATGGCGATTCTGATTGAGAAAGCTGTAAGCGAGGAAGGCGGCCAGCAGCAGCAATACGACAGAAGTGGCCGACGACACCGCGCGAATGGCCGGCCCCTGCTGCGGTCCCAGGCACCACACCACGACCGCTGCTACGAGAGGTAACAGCAGTAACGCCAGAACGATGATTTGCTCAATCGACATCCCCACCACTCCTCCCAGGTCAACCTTCCTTCTGGAGCTAACCATAGGAAGGCTCGTTCGCAACGGCAACTCCCAGCGAGCCGCCCCGCGTCAGCGGGCGGAGCAAGACCACGGTGCGAAGACTCCACCCGCTGACGCGGAGTGGCTCGCTACCGCTCGCCAGTGGACTACTTTCTCCAATTTTTTCCTGAAAATCCTCTTGTCAGCGGTGTGATTCCTGTTAGAGTGATTGTGGGCCGGATGTGAGTTACGCGGTGATGGGCGACGCCGCAGTGACCTGTCCGGCCCTCTTTTTTTCCTCCTCGTGACCGTTCAACTCCGTCAGTTCGGTTCTAGGAACCAAACTGCTCGACCGAATCGCACCGAACCCCCTAGAAGCAAGTCACTCCGCCGCATTTCTCCGCCGTTGCTGGGCACGCTCGACGGCCAGTAGTTCGCTGTCGTGCCAGGCACTGCGCTGCTCGATGGGTTCGATGTGGATGGTTACCTCGATGCCCGGATGTGCGGTCTGCAAGGCGGCCTCGATCAGATCGCCTCGGTCGTGGGCCTCCTGTACGGTCATTTGGCCGGGCACGAGCAGGTGAAAGTCGATGAACAACTGTGGTCCCGCTTGCCGGGTTCGTAGGGCGTGATAGGCCATGTTCGGCAACAACTGGCTTTCGATGGCCTGTCGCAATCGGTGTTGTTCCTCCAAGGGCAAGGCCCGATCCATCAGTCCGTCGAACGAACGCCGCATGAGTTGCACCGCTGTCCACAGAATGTTGGCCGAGACCAGCAGAGCCACCAGCGGATCGAGAAAGTGCCAGCCTGTCAGCATCACCAGCCCTAGGCCGACCAGAACCCCGCCACTCGTCCACACATCCGTGAGCAGATGCTGACCGTCCGCTTCCAGCACGATAGAACGATGTCGGCGACCAGCTCGCAGCAAAAGGATGGCAACCGTGCCGTTGATACAGGCCGCCAGCAGCAGCACTGCCAAGCCGGCTCCCAGTTGCTCCAGCGGTTGTGGCGAAAACAAGCGTGAGATCGCTTGCCAGGCAATTGCCCCAGCGGCCACCAGGATCAGACTGCCCTCGAAGCCACTAGCGAAGTATTCGATCTTTTGATGGCCATAGGTGTGGTCGGCATCGACTGGCCGGGCCGCATAGCTCACCGAAAGACATGCGGCCACCGAGGCCACTAGATTGATCAGCGACTCTAGGGCATCGGAGAGCAGACTGACCGAATCGGTCATAGCCCAGGCCAAAGTCTTGAGTCCCAGCGTCAGCACTGCCGCCAGTATCGACAAAATCAGGGGGAATCGCAGTTCCGGTGACACTCCGACGCCTCTTCGTGGACTGTCGATCAAGCCAAGCGATAGCGCGGCTGTTGCTGTAGATAGCGTTGCACGCGATCCGTTCGCGTGACGGCCTCGGCCAGAAAGGCGACGGCCTCGACCAATCGCTCATCGGGCTGGGCGCAACTGAAACGAAGAAAGCCTTGGCCGGCTGGGCCGAAACACTCGCCCCCCAGACAAGCCACGCCACGGCGGTCGTCAGCACCTTCTAGCAGATACATCGCCAGTCCGTGCGAGGTGATGCCCAGTCGTCGGCAAATCTCCGAGACATCCGGGAAGACGTAGAAAGTGCCAGCCGGCATCGCCACCCGCACGCCCGGAACCTGCCGCAGTGCCCCGACTAGCAACTCGACCTTGTGGCGAAATTGAGCCATCGTCCGGTCGCGTTCGGCGGCATCGTTCAGCAAAGCCGCCTGCCCCGCCAGTTGCACCAGCGGCGGCACACAGGACAGCGAACTGTTGATGAGCTTGCTGAACACCTCGGCAATGCCCGGTTGACACACCGCATAGCCCAGTCGCCAACCGCTCATACTATACGACTTGCTGAAGGTGTAGACGGCCACGGTCTGCTCGCGCAAGGCTTCCTGGGCCAAGGGCGTTTCGTGTTTGCCGTGCCAGACCATGTGGCAATAGGGTTCATCGCTGAACAAAGCGATGCCACGTCCCGCCAGCAGACTAGCCAGACCGGCCATGTCCTCGGCGGTCGCTACGCCGCCGGTCGGGTTGTGCGGCGAGTTGAGGAAGATCGCTTTGGCACGCGGCTGGGTGCGGACGAACTGTTCCACGTCGTTGAGATTCGGGCGAAAGGCGGTTTCGGCCCGTAAATCGCTGAACACCACCGTTGCTCCGCGGCGCTGGATGTTCGGCACATAGGTTGGGAACTGTGGCGAAAACACTAGTACCGCATCGCCGGGATCGAGGAAGGCCTCGCAGAAGAACTGCTCGAATACCTTGGCTCCCGGCCCGACGATCACGTTTTCCGGCCCGACCGGCACCCCGAATTCACGCTGGTAGTTGGCCGCGATCGTCTCGCGAAAACTGGTCAATCCCGGTGAGGGGCAATAGTGCGTTTGCCCGGTCTGAATCGCATGTATCCCTGCCGCTGTGGCAGCCGGCGGCGTGGGAAACGGGCTGTCGCCGATTTGCAGTTCGATGACCTCTTTGCCCTGGGCCGCGAGCTTTCTGGCCACGGCCAGGACATCGAAGGCTGTTTCGGAAGTCAGTCCGCTGGCGAACTGGCTGAAGGCGGGAACGCTTGCGGGGTGCATCGTGTTCTCGAGGTATTGGTATTCAGGAGAGTTCCAGTCCGCCATCCACGCCAAGTAGCGGCGCGGATTAGACGAGTTCACTGCTTGGCGGCAATCGTCTGGGCCAACGGCCGAACAATTGCAGGAATGACGTGACTGTCCACCAGATCTTGCAGGATGCGTCGCTGATGGCGGAACGATTCAACGAAGTCCTTGTAGGGCTGTCGGCCCCAGTACTGCCGGACGGTGAAATACACGCTGATGGGAGCCTCGGGAAACTGTCCAGTACGGATCTGGTAGGCGTTGGTACGCGTTTCGATGGACAGTCGGCACTGCAACCGGCAGGCCTCATCCAGGGCGAGCATCAGCGAAGGCTCGTAATTGATGACGCGTGTGCCGGGCATTTGCAGGATCTTTTCCAGGGTGGTGTTCAACCCTAGAGCTTCGGCGACGACTTCGTCGTGATTGCCGCTGTACATGAAATCGAAGGCAAACAGCACATCCAGAGCCTCGCAATCGAGCGGATTGAAGTCCAGATGATAGGGCGAGACTTCCAGGACGTGTTCATGCAGGGCATCGGCCGATTCGAGATCTGGCGGATTGACGTAACCGGCACACAGCCGACGGGTTTCTAGAGTGACCCAGCGATAGCTGCCCTGCTCGCGGTCTTCTTCGAGGACGAACTCGCCGCTCTCGCGGTGATCGAAGTCGGTCATCTGCGGAAACGCCTTGCGTATGCTGTCGAAGTAATGCAGCACCGTCTCCCGCCCAGTGGGCAGATCCAGTTTGGTGTTGAGGTAGATGTAAACGCCAAAGTCGTCACTCAGTGAGCTATATGGATTCATCTTCCGTTCCTCAGGTCGATTGGGTGGCGTGGCACCCAAGTACTCCGCTCACCCCTTCGACAGCGAAGGAGAACCTTCGGCCATCCGCGGTCGGCCCGGCAGTGATCTACCACACGGAACACTCTGTCGAGCAAGACCGTGAATTCCGGGAAAAGGTTCTCTCCTCATTGTTCGGTTTTTTTTCGGCGGATGCAAGAGTTGCCAACCGTTTTCGCGCGTGAAGACCTCCGGCCCCTTACGGGGGCCGGCTCGCTACCTCTCGCTAGCGAGCCGCCCGGCGTCAGCGGGCGGAGGATTCTCCACACACAAAAAACGACCCCGGGACAAACCCCGGGGCCGATGTTTTCTGAGATGGGGAAGTCGAGGATCAAGGATTTTCACGCCGAGCGAGCCAGCTTGGCCTTAACCGGCAGAGTGAGATTGGTCTGGTGCAGCCAACGACCGGCATCCGGTGCGCCGTTCCATTTCTGTAGCGAAATCGATCGAACGTGTTCGCGTTCCTCGTCGTCTAGCACTTCAAAGTAAGCATCTGCAAACCCAGCACGAACCTGGGTGGAAGAACGGCCCAGATAGATCAGGCGATCGGTACGATCATCGAAAACCGCCACAGCCCGCCATCCCTGGGGTTTGGCCTCGGTTTGATAGAACATGCTGAAACCCTCCTTGGTTTGGAAAAACAATTGACCTAACAAGTATGCACAAGTCGATCAAGCCAGTCAAGAGCAGAGAAGCGACCTACCTATCAGGTTAGGCTCTGCCCTGTGAATTCTCAGATGCAACGAAGATATCAAAGCCGGCAACTCATGCTGCCGGCTCGCCTGTAGATTACTTCTCGAAGGCTCTGAACAGGATCGTATTAGTAGCGATCTCCGCGACCGCCACGGCCACCAAAGCCGCCTTGGCCACTGCGATTGCCACCGCCGAAGCCAGCTCCGCCACTGTTAAAGCCGCCTCCGCGATTGCCCCCGAAGCCACCTCCGCCGAAACCGCCTCCGCCAGGGCGACCTCCGCCGAAGCCGCCAGGGCGTGCTTCGCGTGGCTGAGCTTCATTAACACGCAATCGCCGACCCCGGAAGGGCTTGTCATTCAATTGCTCGATAGCCGTCTGTGCCTCTGTGTCGTTGGGCATTTCCACGAATCCGAAGCCACGCGATCGGCCCGTCTCTCGATCAGAGACGACCTGCGCCCGCCCCACCTCGCCATATTGCTGAAACAACTGCAACAGATCATCCGACGTAGCATCCCACGTCAGGTTGCCCACATAGATATTCTTCGCCATCTCAGAACCTTTCCGTGCCTGATTCCGCAGAACCATTCTACATCATCGCGTTCGGTTGATGTGCTGCGAAACCCTTTCCTCATGGGTCGCACCACCTCCTACTCCCTGGTAGACATCCCCAGCCACAAGGGAGTAGATCCCCGTAACGCCACGAGGCACCTACACTTGAACTGACCGTTGAATGAGGTTTGTTATGATCCGCCCTCCACCCCTCGCGGAGGGCTGCTGTTGTCCGGGCCATTCAGAAGTAGCGAAGAGAAATCTCGTTCTATCCGCTCCCACCGCGGCTGATGGGCTGTCGAGGAGTTGTCGAGGCAGGCCAATCGCTGAGATAGCGATCTCCAGAACTACGATCACCTACGCAGTCGTCTGTTCCATGCTGCCACTGGAACAACAAGTTTGACTTGCTCTCCTTCGTGACCCCTGGTTAATCGGCTCGTTCTTTGCGGAAGCTGAATGCCTCATGATGTGGTTCATTGCCACCGAAAAGTGCAGAGCAGAGTTGGCCTTGGGCTGGCAGTTGGTTCGATCAAAAAAGACTCGCGCAAGCTGGGATGCATCTCCTGACGCTCAGGCAGTCGCTATCGCTAGCAACTTGCCTTTCAAGTGGAATTTTATATCATCCTGCTGGTTAGCTGTAAAGAGGTTTTACGCAAAAAATTCCGTTCCTGTCGGAATCCCTCATGTCTACATTCCGTGCCAGTCTTCGAGCCGGTCGCCTCCTCCGCGTCTTTCCGCTGGGGCAACTCTGTCATCCCAAGCTCGTCGAACTCGTCGGCTTGGTCGGAGGCTTCGATGCCGTCTGGTTCGACCAGGAACATGCTGGCTTGAGTACCGCTCAGATCGAGGAAGCCAGTCGCGCTGCCCGAGCGGTCGGGCTGGATTGCTTCGTCCGTTTGCCCGCCACCGATTACGCCGCTGTTCTCCGCGTTCTCGAGGCCGGCGCGGGCGGTCTGATGGCTTCGATGGTGCGCTCGCTCCGCGAGGTGCAGGATCTCGTTCACTGGGCCAGATTCTATCCGCTCGGCGGTCGCGGCATCAACGGCTCTGGCGTGGATGGCCGCTACGGCTCGCTGCCTTTGCTCGACTACCTGCAACAGGCCAACGACCGTGTCGCGGTCGGCGTGCAGATCGAACATGCCGATGCCGTCGAGGTCGTCGAGGCCATCGCCGCCGTGCCGGGGATCGACTTTCTGTTCATCGGCCCCGCCGATCTGAGTCAGTCGCTGGGCATTCCCGGAGCCTGGGATCACCCGTTGCTCTGGCAGGCCATCGAGCGGGTTGCGGCTGCCTGTAAGTCGGCTAATCTGCCCTGGGCCGTCATGCCGTTCAGCCTGGATTTCGGACATCGCTGCCGCGATCTGGGGTGTCGGATGTTTTCCTTGGGGATTGATGTCTGGGCGTTCCAACGCGGCCTGCGAGCCATCCAGGCCGATTTCGCGGAGTTGTTCGCTCCATGAAGCCAGTTGTGAATTGGGATCGCTTGCCGTTGTCAGCCTTGCTGGAGCGGCTCGAGGGCCGACTCAGTCCTCGACAGATGCGTCTGGCAGCCTGCGCCGTGGCGCGACTCATGGGCGTGGCGGATCAACGCCGGCATCGCGAGGCCATCGAGTTGGCCGAAGCCTTTGCCGATGGCCGAGCCGCTCCGCACCAACTCGCTGCCGCCCGCTTCGGTGCCCGTTCTCTGCACGGTCAGATTTTCTGGCTGGTGTGCTGGCCACCCGGTTCCGATGACTGGCCACGCTTCTTGCAAGCGGTGGAAGTGGCTCTGCTCTACAGCGGCACTCCGCGATCGTCGCTCGATACTCCCGACCTGCGACAGCAAGCGGCCGACCTGATCCGCGACATTGCCGGCAACCTCGATCAGGAGATTAGCCTTCAGCCGCTATGGGGATCCACTCCGGCCGTGCGATCGCTGGCTCAGGCCATCTACGACGAACGCGATTTCGCCGCCCTACCCATCCTGGCGGATGCG
>Ga0308411_10000370_pt1 | contig 29083 bp, 22 predicted proteins | sample HotsprottomLayer_2_FD_203530 | JGI IMG/M metagenome (GOLD analysis project Ga0308411, IMG submission 203530) | Hot spring phototrophic mat microbial communities from Octopus Spring, Yellowstone National Park, Wyoming, United States -... | ecosystem: Environmental > Aquatic > Thermal springs >... | reverse complement strand
TCGGCCCCCAGGAACCTGCCTCCGTCGAATACTTGCCCATCTTCTCAGCGATGGCAGGAATCTCATAGGAGGGCACGATGAGCCAAAGGGTATCGACGACGCGCATCACCAGCAGCAAGCAGCACACCAGAGCCAACCGATCGCGATGCCGTTTGATGTCGGTAGTCAGCAACAACAAGAACGGCGCGACGAAGTGCAGCACCATGAGCGACACGCCGACATAGCCCCACGGGCCGGTCATGCGAGCCTGATACCAGGGCATTTCCTCAGGGATGTTGCCCGACCAGATGAGCAGGAACTGCATCAGCGACAGGTAGGCCCAGACCATCGTGAAGGCCAGCAACAGACTGCCCAGATCGCTGATGGTCTGCTTGGCCGCCACACTCTTGACCGGATCGCTGTAGCTCAATCGGGTGAACATCAGCACGGTCAGGGTGTAGGCGGTCAGCACCTGCCCCCAGCCGACCATGACTCCGTAGATGGTCGAGTACCAGTGCGGTTCGAGCGACATCAGGTAGTCGATGGCAAACACCGTGATCGCAACGGCATAGAAAAGGATGCCCGGAGCCGCCAGTGCCTCGCATTTGCCTTGATAGCTCTTATCACGGGTGGCATCCGATTGAGCCGACCAGTTGTTAAACAGCCAGATCAGCAGCCCCCACCAGCCCAGGCAAGCGATGGCTTTGATGGCCAGAGCGGTGGTGCTGAAGTAGGCTTGACGGAACGGCAGACTTAGGATGGGATCCTTCTCGACGATCTCCGGGACGGCCCATTCGTAGAGCTTGTTCAGGCCGAAGAGCAACGGCACGAAGAAGACGACCATCAGCGGGAAACCCCGCGTCGCCGCTTCGAGCAGTCGGCGGATGGCGAAGCCCCAAGGGCCGCCCGTGCGGTACTGAATCATCAGCACCAACAGAGCACCAATCGAGGTCCCCAGCCACAGCCAGAAGCCCACCAGCCAGGCTCGATAGAAACTCGTCGGATCGCTGAACAGGCCAGCAGCACAAATCACCAGCCCGATGGCTCCAACGATAAAACTGACTCCACTCGCCCGGTTCAGCCAGGCAGGGTTCGTAGGCACAGTTGCCGTACTCACTTCTTCTTCTCCCCCTTGTCCTGAACTTTCTCGGGTTCCTTGTCCTTGGCCTGACCTAACTCCAGATTCTGACGGAAGGCCGGCGAATCGGCGTATTGCAAGGCACGGACATAAGCGGTGATCGCCCAGCGATCCTTGACGGAGATCTGTTCGTTGTAGGAGGGCATGGCTCCGTAGCCCTTGGTGATGACCTCGTAGATGTAGCCGACTGGCACCGCCGTTAGCGAGATCTGATCCCTGCCCTGCGACTTGATCGAGTAGCCGCGCGAGTTGTCGGTGATGAGGTGCGGCGGTTTAGTGAAGCCGCGCTGCACGATGCGGCCGTTGCCGTCGCCGGTCTTGTTGTGGCAGACCGCACAGAAGACATTGTAGCGCGATTGCCCACGTTCAAGGACACCCTCGTCGATGGCAAAGGGGAACTCAGTGACGAAGTTCCCTTTTTCGTCCTTGCCCTCATAGAGAGCGGTATCGACGCGGGCTTGGCCGCGAGCCACCGTGCCAGCTACCAAAGGACGCGAGGAACGCCCGTCGGCGAAGAAGTTGCTCGGTTCGAGCGGCTTGTAGCCGGGGTGCCGGGCCATTTTCTGGCAGGCCGGTAGCACCAGCAGACAGCAAGCCAGTAGGAGGAACTTGCGAGAACGCATCAGTGCGGCACCTCCATCACGGCAGTGGCTCCTAGCGAATTGAGGAACGATCGGGTTCCTTCCAACTCGAACTTCGGATCGACGGCGCGAATGCACAGGAAGAAACCGTCCTGGCTGGCCTTGTCGAAGCGATCGACGTTAAACACGGGGTGATAGGGCTGAGGCAGACCGTTCATGCCCAGCATGGCGAAGACAGCAGTCAGAGCAGCCCCCAGCACCGTACACTCGAACGTCACGGGGATGAACGACACCCAGGAGTGCAGCGGCCGACCGCCCGCGTTCATGGGATAGCTGGTGCCACTGGTGTACCACTGAAGGAAGTAGCCGCCCAAACCGCCGGCCAGCCCGCCAAGGAACACCAGCCAGGGCAGCCGCGACGGCGGATGGCCCAGAGCATCGGTCAGTTCCTCGATTGGGAACGGTGAGTAGCCGTCGATCCGCCGATAGCCGGCATCACGGGTCTTCTCGGCCGCACGCACCAGTGCCTCGGCCGTTGGAAATTCAGCCATCAGCCCCCAAGGGGTCGATGGTGGCGTTTCAGTAAACATCAGCTCCCCTCCTTCACCGGGGTGGCGGTTACGCTGTGTTTCTGCTCGCCGGCATTCCCGTTGCCGGCATGGCCGTTGTGCAGGTGAGCGTGGGCTTCAGGCAACAGCGTTCGCATTTCAAAGATCGAGATCATGGGCAGGAAGCGGACGAAGAGGAACATCAGGGTCAGGAACAGACCGATGGTTCCGGCATAGAGCATGTAGTCCCACTGCGTACCGGAGTACATGCCCCACGACGAGGGCAGGAAATCGCGGTGCAGACTGATGACGACGATGACGTATCGCTCCAGCCACATGCCGATGTTCACCACAATCGACAGGATGAACAGCAGAACCGGGCTGTAGCGGACGCTCTTGATCCACAGGAACTGCGGTGCGATGACGTTGCACAGGATGAGCATCCAGTACATGTAGGCATACGGCCCTTCGATGCGGTTCAGAGCCAAAGCACGCTCGTAGGGGTTGCCGCTGTAGTAGGCGATGAAGATTTCCATGCCGTAGCCGTAGGCCACCACCAGACCCGTCGCCAGCATGACCTTGGCCATGTAGTCGAGGTGGGTGTCGGTGATGAAGTCCTGCATCTTGTACCAGGCTCGCAGTGGGATGGCCAGCGATAGCACCATCGCGAAGCCGGAGTAGATAGCACCGGCCACGAAGTAGGGCGGGAAGATAGTGGTGTGCCAGCCGGGCACGAGGCTGACGGCGAAGTCGAAGGACACGACGGTATGCACCGAGACGACCAGCGGCGTAGCCAAGCCGGCCAGCAGGACGTAGGCCGTTTCGTACCGCTGCCAGTGAACCGCACTGCCGCGCCAGCCCATCGCGAGCATGCCGTAGATGGTGCGAGCGATGGGGTTCTTGGCCCGATCGCGGAGGGTGGCCAAATCGGGCACCAGACCCACGAACCAGAACAGCAGCGACACCGTGGCGTAGGTGGTGACGGCGAACACGTCCCAGATCAGCGGACTACGGAACTGGGGCCACAGTTCCATGGTGTTGGGGTGCGGCAGCATCCAGTAGGCGAACCACGGTCGGCCGGTGTGCAGCAGCGGGAACAGACCGGCACAGGCCACGGCGAACAGCGTCATGGCCTCGGCGAAGCGGTTGATGCTCATACGCCAGCGTTGCCGCATCAGCAGCAAGATGGCGGAAATGAGCGTACCGGCGTGGCCGATACCGATCCACCAGACGAAGTTGACGATGGCGAAGCCCCAGCCGACGGGTATGTTGATGCCCCAAATGCCGACACCGTAGAACAGCAGCACGGCGATGGAATGCATCATGCCCATCAGCAGCAGGAAGCCGATGGCAAAGGAGACGTACCACATCTTCGGCGGTTCGACCTGCACCACGTCGCCGATCTTCTCGGTGAGAGTGCTGTAGTTGTGGCCGTCCGCGAGGATCTTGCCGTCGCGAGGTGGGGTGGCAATATCAGTAGCCATGATTATTTGGCCTCCAGCTCGGGGTTCGGGTTACGCAGACCCGCGAGGTAGACCACGCGGGGCCGAGTGCCCAGCTCGCCCAGCAGATCGTACCGCCGAGCCGCCTCGTGTAGATGATGTACCTTGCTGTACTTGTCGTTGAGATCACCGAATACAATCGCCTCGGCCGGACAGGCCGCCTGGCAGGCAGTCACCACCTCGCCATCGCGGATGTAGGCCAGATCGATCTTCTGCTTCTTCTCGCCGCCGGCCAGTTCCTGACGGCCCTTGCCATCGGGGCCATTGCCCGGACGGTCGTGGCGGCTTTCCTTCTCGGGCTTCTTCTTGCCGGTGCGTTGCTCCCAGGCCTGCTCGTCGAGGAACTCGCGAGCCGCCTCGATGCGAGCGTAGCTGATACGCTGGATGCAGAAGGTACACTTCTCCATCACACCACGAGTACGAACCGTAACCTCGGGGTTGTACATCAACTTGAGGCTCGGCGTGTCGTAGTCGGTGTAGGTCAGGAAGTTGAACCGCCGCACCTTGTATGGACAGTTGTTGGCACAATACCGCGTGCCCAGGCAACGATTGTAAACCATGTCGTTGGTTCCTTCGTCGCCGTGAACCGTAGCGGTCACCGGACAGACCGGCTCGCAGGGAGCCTGCTCGCAGTGCTGACACATGACCGGCTGGAAGTGAATGCCCAGACGGTGTTCCTTGGCCTTGGACCCCTCCTTGCCGTCGCCGCGAGGTGTCTCGAAATAGCGGTCGATGCGAATCCAGTGCATCTCGCGACCGCGCAACACTTGCTCCTTGCCGACCACCGGGATGTTGTTCTCGGCCTGACAGGCGATGACGCAGGCCCCACAGCCGGTGCAAGCACTGAGATCGACCGCCATGCCCCAGCGATAGCCCGGATAGGGGAAATCGCTGCCGAACAGCGTGGTCTTGAGTTCGTAGCGGCTGGTCTTCTTCGCTTCGAGGTCGTTCTTGGCGACCTTCTCTTGATCCTCGCGGACTTCCTTGGCGAGGTGCCGCAGCGACTTCATGTAGGGATCTTTGACCGCCTCTTCGCTGGTGGCGAACTTCGGATTCTTGGTGTACTCGTCGAGTGTGCCACTGCGAACCAAGTCGCGACCAGCCATGTTGAAGTGGCCTTGCTGACAAGCGAGGGACACCTGAGTGCCGGTCTTCTTAGGTGCGCCCTTGAGCGTGACCCACCAGACTTTCTCGCCGCCGCGCAGGCGACCCGCATTGACCCCGATGCCGTTGCACACCTTGAGCTTGAGAACCTCGCTCTCGATGCCCTCATCGCCGGGCATCCGACCTCGACCGTAGCCCAAGTAGAGAGTGAACGCATCGTCGGCGTGACCGGGCAGAATCCAGACTGGGACGCGGAGTTTGCCGCGAGTGGTTTCGATCTCGACCTGATCGACAATGGTTTCGCCGTGTTCGCCGCCCTTGTACTGACCGACGCGCTGACTTAGTTCGCCAGCTCCCCCGCCCTCGCGGTACGTCCAGTCGGTCAGTTTCGAGCCGAGGCCGAGCTTGTTGGCCGTCGCCGGACTCATCAGCAGGGCATTCTCCCAGCTCAAGCGGGTGACGGGGCGCGGCCACTCCTGCAACCAGCCGTTGTTGGCGAATCGGCCATCGTACACACCGGGTTCCGGCGCGATGAACAGTTCGTAGCCCTCGCTCTTGCGCGGCTTGAAGCCGTCCTTGCCGAACAGACCAGCCTGGAGCGTAACCTTTACGGTAGGCTTTTTGGTGCCGGGGATGACTCCCTTTTCGACGGCCTTTTGCCAGAAGGTTTCAAACGGCTCCTTCTTGGCCGACTCGGGGAGGTTGGCCTGCCAGTACGACTTGACCAGTTCCAGCCCCGGACGGTCGTCGAAGGTGATTACCTCGCTGCCGGCGGTGGCCGGATCGAAGGTCAACGCCGAGATCACCTCATGCAGAGACTTGCTGCGATACAGCGGCGCGATGAGCGGCTGGACGATGCAAGCGGTGCCGTCGTAGGCAACTCCGTCGCTCCACTCCTCGAGGAAGTGGGTCTGCGGAACGTGCCAGTGGCACAGTCGAGCGGTCTCGTCGAAGTAAGGGCCGACGTGGACAGCCATCCAGTTCGACAGATCCTTTTCGAGCAGTTGCTTTTTGAGGACATCGTGCAGTTGCAGGCCCAGTTGCGAAGTGTAGACAGGATTGCCGCCCAGCACCAGCAGCGTGCTGACCTTGCCCTGGTCGATGTCGGTGATGAGTTTGTCCAGTTCGGCATAGCTGTTGCTCGCCTCGAAAGGCAACGGCTCAGTGAAGAGAGCATTGACCCCGTTGTTGCCGAGCTTGTCGTTAATCGCGTGGACGATGGCGTGAACCTCGGGAGGCTGACCGTCGCCAGCAAGGATGAGCGACGAACCAGGCTTGCGAGCCAGCAGATCGCGAGCGATGGCTTCGATGTAGTTTTTGGCTGTCGCGTCTAGATCGGTGGGAGCAGTGGCTCCTTCGATCTTGAGTTCCGCAGCGAGAGCCAGGGCGAGATTGAGAATCTCGCTGGGCTTGACGGCGAGGCGATGATCCGCCTTGCTGCCGGTGATGGTGACATCGGTCTCGAAGACGTAGAGCCGATTCATGCCACGTTCGCCGCCGACTTTTTTGTCGTCGAGCTTGTGGGTCTTCTCGTCGTAGACGGGCCGACGACGGTCGGCGAACTGGCGGGTGTAGGCCAGTTGACCAGGGCCAAAGCCCAGGAAGTCGTCGGCAAAGGAGACGATGACATCGGCTTTGCGGAGGTCGTAGTAGCGGTGGTAGGGCTTGCCGAAGGCCAAGCGGGTTCCTTCCAGAGCGTTATCATGGTGAACCGGCTCGTATTCGATCCAGCGAGCCTTCGGATAGGCAGCGAGGAACCGCTTTTTCTGATCCTGCAAGGTGGGAGAGCCGATGGCCTCGCTGAGGATGACCAGACCGTCGCCCTTGTCGGCGGGTTTCTTGCCCTGATTGAGTCGCTTCTGGAGATCGGCCACAAGGCTGTTCCAGTCGCGAGCCTGTTCGCGGAACAGAACCGTTTGGGAGCGATCCGGGTCGTACATGTCGAGGATGGCGGCCTGATGGTTGACGGTGGTGGCTCCCAGGCTGGCGGGGTGATCGGGATTGCCCTCGATCTTGGTGGGCCGGCCTTCATGGCTCTCGACGAGCAGGCCGGTCGCGAAGCCGCTGATGGTCATGGCGGTGGCGAAGTACAGCGGCTTGCCCAGCACCATGTTTTCCGGCTGACGCACATAGGGCACGATCTGGCCGGTCGGTGGTCGGCAGCCAGACAATCCGGCCAGTGCCAGCGAGGCACCCATCAGGGTGAGGAACTTGCGACGTGACAGATCGTCCGTCCAAGTGCTGCTGTCCGCCGCAAACTCGCGTTCGAGCATCTCGCGGAAACGCGGTTCGTCGGCCAGTTCTTCGAGGCTTCGCCAATATTGCTTGCCCTGCGCCACGCTAAGGCGGTCACGCAGGAGTTCGGGATCAATCGCTTTACGCTTCATGTGGAGCTATTAGCCTTCAGCTAGCAGTCATCAGTCACGAGGTGACCGACGACGGGTTTCCAGGAGGAACACTCGGCGTTACCGATCCGTGTAGCTACGGATGACTACCGATGACAGGCACTACAGGACATCTTCGATTTGATCTGGTACTTTTCGACCAGTTCTCGACCGAGATCGAGTTGGCTGGCGTACTTCGACTTGCCGTTGGCATCCTTGATGTCGCGATAGGAGAAGGTCATGTTGTAGACCTCCTCGCGTGGCCGGACGTATTTTTCCGGCTGACGATGGCAGTCGAGGCACCACTCCATGAGCAAGGACTTTTCTTGCCAGACCAGCGGCATCTGGTCGATACGGCCGTGACAGGTGACACAGCCAATGCCCTTGGCGACATGGATAGAGTGGTTGAAGTAGCAAAACTCGCCGAGTTGATGGACGCGTTTCCAGACGATACCTTCGTTCTTGCGATAGCTTTCGCGAACGGGTTCGAGCATCTTGGCACCGACCCAAATCTGCGAATGGCAGTTCATGCAGGTCTTAGTGGGAGGAATGCCGGCGAAGTGCGATTCCTCGACAGAGGTGTGGCAATAGCGGCAGTCGATGCCGAGTTCATTGACATGATGATGATGGCTGAACGGCACGGGCTGTTCATAAGCATTGTTGGCTCCCGTGGCGTAGGATGAGCGAACGAACGCTGTGGCGGCCCAACCGGCTCCGACAGCTAGAAGCCCTCCGGCGTAGATGCTCAGGACGGCAATGGTGTTGAGACTGCGATGAAAAATCTGGGGCATCGTTTTCCCCTTGGCCTCCTGAAAGATAGAACGAACGGCGCAAGGCACCGCTTACGGCTGTTCCAGCAATTGCCATGCCGCCAGCCAGAGATGGGAAAAACCCAGCAAATGCCCAGCAACGAGCCAGGAGCCGGTCGTGCTTTCTCCCGAAGGCGGCAACAACCATTCTCGGGAATGACAAAAGCGTGTCCAGGGTTAACCGAGCAATTTCTCGCGACCCGCTCTTTCGCCCTGACTTTGCGAGGCGGCGCAAGCTACCAAGCAGGTTCACTGGCCTAGCTCCGCTCGGCGAGTACGGCGCTCATCCCGCAGCGATGACGCGGGTGCGACGGGTGGTTTGTTGAGTGTTCGATTGCGACTGCATCAGCGTCAGGATCTGTTCCTTGATCTGCAAGAAGGCGGCCGCAAAATTCGGATCGAACTGCTTGCCGGCTTGCTTCTCGATTTCTGCAAAGGCGATGTCGGGAGCCATGCCTCGACGATAGGGGCGATCCTGAGTCATGGCATCGAAAGCATCCGCCAGAGCCACGATACGGGCCAGTGACGAGATGGCTTCGCCAGCCAAACGATCGGGATAGCCTCGACCGTCCCAGCGTTCGTGATGCGACCGCACAATCGGGCTGATGGGGTGCAGATCCGGAATGGTCTGGACGATCTCCCAACCCTTGATCGTGTGAGTCTTCATGATCTCGAACTCGGCCTCATTGAGCCGATCGGGCTTGTTGAGGATAGCATCGGGAATGCCGATCTTGCCGATGTCGTGCAAAGGAGTGCCGATGCGTAGCAGTTCGACTTCTTCGGGTGCGAGGTTCAGAAATTCGGCCAGGGCCAATGAGTAGTTGGTAACACGCAGGGTGTGATAGCCGGTGCATTCGTCGCGGAGTTCGACGGCTTGAGCAAGAATGGTGATAGTGTTGAAGAACAGATCGCGTTGTTTGCGAAGCAACTGGGCAGATTCGATGCCAGCCGACACGTTGGCCGCCAAAGCGTCGGCTAGGTGCAGATCCTCGGTGGTGAAGGGTTTCTGCCAGGGGCTGCGATCCAGATGCAACACGCCTAGAGCTTTGCGAGGAGTGCGGAGTAGGACGCACAACACCGAGGCCATCTGCCCTTCGGCGACACTGCGAGCCAGCGACGCTTCTGGATCATCCTCGATGCGTTGGCACAGGATCGACTCCTTACGGTTGAAGCAGCGAGCGGCCAAACTTTGGCTGTAGGGGGAACGACCTCCGGTCGGCTCGGCTCGCCCCGCCATGGTCGCCCGCGGCGAGCCTCGCCCGGTTGTCAATGCCTTGATTTTCAGTTTGTCGTCCGGCGGTTCAGCTAGTACGATCGCTCCCCGTTGCGCATCGAGTACCGAGACGGCATCGTTGAGGATGGATTGCAGCAGTTCCTCTTCCTTTTCAATGTGAACGAGATGGTGACCGGCCCGTAATAGAGCTATCAATTGATCTCCGGCTCGCGGGCAATGGTTGCGGTCGAATACTACTCCTTCTAGAGCTTCGTTCCAACCTACCTTGCTCATGCCCATGACACGCAGCGAATCGGGCAAAACCTCGGCACCATCCGGTATGGGCGTTGTCTCACCGTCCTGGAGCGACTCGACGACCACTGCCACTTCGCCAAACTGAATCAGATCGCGAACACGGAGCGGCCATTGCCCGTTGCCCAGACGCACGCCGTTGAGGCGGGTGCCATTGGTGCTACCCAGATCGCGTACTCGCCAGCCGCGATCCGTTGCCCGAACCTCTGCGTGATAACGACTTACGGAGCTGTCTTCTAGCACGACCTCTAGCGTATCCAACCGACCAATACGCAAAACGTCGGTAGCCTCCCAGATTCGGCCCTTGAGAGCCCCGTTCATCCCACGCAAGCGGATGGAACGCTTCATCACACTCAACCCTTGTTTTAGTCGTGCAAAGGAAACGACCTCTACTAGGTCATTCTCCGCGACCAGGGAATTCTACCACAACTACTATAGCTCGTAACTGACGAGGAAGTGGGGGGGATCGGAAAAACGATTTCCTCCTTCTTTATTTGATAGCTCCGATGCCCGGCTCAGATCGTTAGCAAGACTTTACCGACTAGAGTGCCAGCTCCGCCGAGAGTGTTTGCTTCTAGAAACTGATGCGCTGTTGCTGTCTCGGCCAAAGGAAAGACCTTGCCGATGGGAGGGGACAACTTGCCCTGGGTTAGCCAATGATTGATCTGCTCAGCAGCCTGTCGTTGCTCGCTGGGATAGGCCTTGAACATGGCGAAGCCGAACAACGACAACCCTTTGACATAGAACGGCCCGACCGGAAACGCCGGCCGAGCTGTCCGACCAGCGATCAGCACGATTCGTCCGCGTTCGGCCGTCAGTCCCACGATTTGATCCAAATCGGGATTGCGCTGCGTCTCGTACCAGACTTGCACTCCCGCGCCGCCTGTTAGCTCCTTGACACCAGCGGCGATGTCATCCGTCTTGTAGTTCAGAACTCCAGTGGCCCCCCATTGCCGACACAATTCGGCCTTCTCAGCGCTGCCTACGGTGGTGATGACTTTCGCTCCGACGGCTCGAGCCATCTGCACGACCATCGAGCCAACGCCTCCGGTGCCGCCGTTGACAAAGACCGTTTCACCGGGTTGGAGTCGGGCGATGGGGAACAGTCCCAGATAGGCGGTGATGCCCGTGAGTGCGCCGGCGGCGACCACCTCGTCGCTGATGCCCGCCGGTGTCGGATAGAGCCAGTCTTCATGAACCGCAGCATACTCGCAGGCGGTGCCCTGTCGGCCCAGCAAGCCCTGATTAGAACCCCAGACGCGATCGCCGACATGGAGACGCTCGACCCCGGAACCCACGGCCTCGACTACCCCCGCCAGATCGCAACCGGGAATGAACGGCATGGGCAACTCCATCGCCACCGTGCCGGCTCGAATGTACAGGTCGATGGGATTGACCGAGGCGGCTTTGACCCGCACCAGCACCTCGCCCGGCCCTGGCTTGGGAGTGGGTAACTCGCCATATTGAATCACGTCTGGACTGCCAGTCTTCTCGAAAAAGGCGGCTTTCACGTTGGCTCTCCTGCACCGCGTTCTGTCGGAGACACAATCTACCTCCGTTTCAACTATCCCAGCAAAGGCAGACTGGACAGAGGCAATCTCCCTAGCACACGCCTCAAACCCGCTCGAAGCGATTGCCCGGCAGTCGCCGCACCAGGCGACGTAGTTCCAGCCCCAGCAAAGCCCCGCTCAACTGGCTGATCGGCTGGTCGAGTCGCTGGGCCAACAGGTCGATGGCCAACGGCCCCTGAGCTAGTGCCTCCCAGATTTGCTGATCCGTTCCGGTCAACTCCGGTTTCGGTGCTGGTGCGCATGCCGTGGTCACCGTGGGACTCCTCTCGGCCGACCGCATGGCACAGGCCGACACGCCATCTAGTTCCTCAAGGATGTCCTCGACGCCGCGGCACAGAATGGCTCCCTCGCGCAACAGGCGATGACAGCCGGCCTGGGTCTCGTCGTCGATGGCACCCGGCACTGCGAGTACCTGTCGGCCCTGCTCGGCGGCGTGTTCAGCCGTGAGCAGCGCGCCGCTAGAGGCTGGAGCCTGGACAATCACTACGAGCTTAGACAATCCGCTGATGATGCGATTGCGAGCCGGAAATCGCCACGGTGAGGGATCTTGCAGAAAGGTCGCTTCGGTCAACAGAGCCCCCGAACGAGTGATCTGGTCGGCTAGGTCGGTGTGTTCGGGCGGGTAGATGCGTGACAGTCCGCCCGCCAGCACGGCAAGTGTCCGCCCTCCCGCGTCGAGCGCAGCGCGATGAGCAATCCCGTCGATTCCACGAGCCAGTCCGGAAACCACCGTCACGCCAGCGCGTGCCAGTCCCTCAGCAAGCTGTCGGGCCACTCGCTTGCCATAGGGGTTGGGATGCCGGGTGCCCACCAGGGCCACCGCCCGCGCATCGCTGGGGAGCAACTCTCCCCGGCAGAACAACAACAACGGCGATCCGGGAAGATCTGCCATACAGGCCGGGAAGTCGGCCGCGCCGCGCCGCAGCACCCGCACGTTGGCTCGCTCCAGACGCTGTAACTCAGCCCGACCATCCACCGTGGGTAGGGCCGCAGCGATGGAACTGGCCAGTTGCTTGCCGATGCCAGGCACACGCAGCAGTTCGTCGGAACTAGCTCGCAGTACACGAGCGGCCGTTTCAAAGTGAGCCAGCAGCGCCGAGATCCGCTGCGGACCCAGGCCGTCGATCTGATGCAGAGCCAACAGGTCGGCGAGATCCGACGAAAGGGTACTCATGATCGTCTCAGCAGGGGACACAAGTTCACATTCGGATTGTTCATCAGGGTAGCAAGCGACCGGCGATTGGCCAGAGGAGCCGACAACAAATGGGACAAGATTATCAGGAATAAAATCGCATAATCCTCTTGACACACGCTGGCCAGACATCTATGATCATCATGCTGTTAGATGGAGGAGTGCGCCATGCAGGTACACAGCTCGATCAAGCATTCGCTGCTCCTGCTTGCCATCATTCTGATGGTGGTGCCCACTCACAACATTCCTGCTGCTGTCCCGTTGTTGATCCAGACGGGCACTGCGGAATCCCCCGTTGATGAACCGATCGAACACTCCACGACGGGTGTTTGCGAAGGTCGCTGTACTGCGGGCAGGCAATACGCCACCGATCAGGATGGCCGAGGCTACAGGGTCGCCAGCAACCTTCCAGCCGGTCACGCAACGGTTTGTCATAGCACAGTTACTTGTTTCCCTTTGCTCCACGTCTTGTTCTGCGTCTGGCGCGAATGAGACGATCGACTGTGCGGCTGGGCTGAATCGTCCGCTTCTCGGACGAACGGCAAGGCCACTCGCTGCTCGACTGTGCAGCGTAGCTGGTCGCTAGTCGTCAGCCCTGCTCGCAACACTCCCTGTCCGAACCTTTCCAATCAAGCGAATCCCTGACGGGTTGACTCCTACGAGCGTCCACCCAAATACGTGTGTCCTTTAATTCTGGTAAAGAGATCTTCATTGGAGGCACTCTTCATGTCTTCTCGTACCCGCTTCCACTTCCACAGTGGCGTGATTCTGCTCTTTCCGAACCCGTTCACGAGAGTCGATTTCGGCCTGGATTCCTTGGACTCCTCGCTCACGGGAGTAACAGGAATCTCGGCAAGGCCAGCCACGAACGGCGAATCGACCGGAGGGGATTCTTCGTCCTTGAATACTACTCCACAGAGCCAGTGAGATTGCTCTGCCCTCTGCCCCTCTTCGATGACGGGGGCAGAGGCCGTTCTCTCGTCAAGTAGCTTGTATCCCTCTTCCCGCACAGCGATAGGCTGGGGAGAGGGATGTTTGTTTCTCTCTCTGAGGCGGACAGTTGGCTCACCGCGTTGTCAGTTGCCGCAATTTTGTCAGCGCATCGGCACACTCCTGTGCCGTGCCGACTGCGACAAACAACTGATAGGTGTAATCGCCCGACGGAACGCCCTGAGCTGAGCGGACACGGAAATTGTGAGGGAACCTTGCCCCGATGAAGTTCTCGAGAAGATCCACGGATTCGCCCGTCGTCACGTTGCCGACCTGTCGTTGGGCAGGACAATGGACGGCAACGACTCCGCCAGCCACCGAGGATCTTGCTGCAATGAGTTCGCAGGTCACTCCGATGCCGGATACGCCAGCACTAGCCGCTACTCATCTGGGTAAGGATCTAGTCGGCTGGATCTGGGCCGTGGTGGCGGCTTTCGGGGCGTACTTCTGTATGTATGCCTTTCGCAAGCCCTACACGGTGGCTCCCTTCGAGGAAATGACGTTCTGGGGAGTGGGTTTCAAGACACTGCTAGTCACCGCTCAGGTGATCGGCTACACCGTGTCGAAGTTCATCGGCATCAAGGTGGTGGCCGAGATGCCGCCGCAGCGTCGGGCCGGTGTGCTGGTGCTGCTGATCGGTCTGGGCGAATTGGCTCTGCTGGGCTTTGCTCTGGTTCCGCCGCCCTGGAATCTGGGCTTTCTGTTTCTCAACGGCTTGCCGTTGGGCATAGTTTTTGGGCTGGTGCTGGGCTTTCTCGAAGGCCGACGAGCCACCGAAGCCTTGACGGCCGGGCTGTGCCTGAGTTTCATCGTCGCCGATGGCGGGGTGCAAGCGGCCGGTCTATGGCTGCTTCAACAGGGCGTGGACAAATTCTGGATGCCGTTCCTCACCGGCCTTCTGTTTCTCGGGCCGCAATTGCTGTTCGTGTGGATGCTCACACGCATTCCTCCCCCTAGTGCCCGAGATGTCGCTCTGCGAAGCGAGCGTGTCCCCATGACCCTGGAAGATCGTCAGCGGTTGTTCTACCGCTATGCGCCAGGTCTGATCCTGATTGTGCTGGCCTATCTGCTGGTGACCATTCTCCGCAGCATTCGCAATGACTTCAAACGCGAGGCCTGGGAATCTCTGGCCTACGAGGTCGATCCCACGGCATTTTTGACCTCGGAGATGCTGGTCGGTCTGGGCGTGATGCTGGCAACGGCGACGGCGGTTTTCATTCGCAACAACCGCTGCGCCTTTTTCCTGGCCCTGCTCACTGCCATCGCCGGTGCCTGCCTCGTTCTGCTCGGCCTGGTTGGTCTGGCTTTCGCCTGGCTCGATCCGTTTGGCTTCATGGTGGTCATCGGCCTGGGGTTGTACATCCCCTACGTCAGCGTTCATACGACGCTCTTTGAGCGACTCATTGCCCTGTTGCGTGACCGGGCCAATCTCGGCTACTTGATGTATTTGGCCGATGCCTTCGGCTATCTGGGCGCGGTAGCGGTCTTGTTGGCGCGCTATTTCTTCCCAGTGACGAGCAACTTCCGTAGCTTCTTCCTGGGAGCCTGCTGGCTAATCGGTCTAGGCACAGTGGCTCTGTTGCTGGCTGCCTTGTGCTACTTCGCTCTGCGTCTACAGCCTGGCAAAGCGACTGTATCAGAAGCCTGATTCGATTTCTCTGCAGATCTGGCCGAGAACTCTGGCGCAGTGGCTGTTCCTTCTCGTACAATACTTGCAGGGAGGGAACCACAGTCTCTGGAGAGCATCGGCAATGAACAATGAGGCCTCGTTCTTGCAGGCCATCCTGGCCCAACCCGAGGCAGATGACACCTGGATGGTGCTGGCCGACTGGCTCGAGGAAACTGGCCAAGCGGAACGAGCCGAACTGGTTCGCCTGCAACTGACCCTGCGGCGCGAAAGCAATCGTGAGCGTCGCCGACCCTACGAAAAACGCGTCCAGACGCTGTTGCTGCAGGGCGTTCGCCCCTGTGTGCCGACCATCACCAACTCCCTGGGCATGTCGTTCGCCCTGATTCCGCCCGGTCTGTTCTGGATGGGAAGTTCACACCATCGCGGCCCCGCCGACGAAGACGAGTTTCCCGCCCATCTCGTCGAGATTACCAAGCCCTTCTTCCTCGGTGTCCATCACGTTACCCAGGGACAGTATCAGCGGATCATGCGCCGCAACCCCAGCTACTTCGGCCCAAAGGGCGCGGGAGCGGCGGCGACTCAGCATCTCGATCGGGACAACCTGCCTGTCGAGTCCGTCTCGTTTGAGGACATCGAGTTGTTCTGTCGTCGCCTGTCCGATCGCGTTGAGGAAAAGAAAGCGGGCCGACGCTACGGCCTTCCCACTGAAGCCCAGTGGGAATACGCCTGTCGGGCCGGCATCTGCCACACCGCCTATCACTTTGGCTCGCGTCTTCGCATCCGCCTGGCTCGCTTCAATGGCCACGGCAATCGCCATCCCTTACCGGTCGGTTCCCACCTGCCCAACCTGTTCGGCCTGCATGACATGCACGGCAACGTCTGGGAGTGGACGGCCGACTGGTATGATGCCGACTACTACTCCAAATCCCCTCTGCGCGATCCCACCGGCCCAGCGACCGGCCATCGGCGCGTCCTGCGTGGAGGCGGCTGGAGTACGCCACCGGAATTGTGCCGCTCGGCGTTGCGCGGCCACAACAGCACCGATGCTCGCCACAACTACAATGGTTTTCGCCTAGCCTTGCCCGTGACCCCGCAATGACTGCCTTGATCCATCGTTCCAGCGGCGACCCTCGTCGCACTAGTACGCTCGGCCCCTATCGCATCGAGGCCTTGCTCGATCGTGCCGAAGCACGCGCCGGAACCGTCTACCGCGTGGCCATCGCTCCCGGTCAACTCACGGCGATCAGCTATCACCAGATTGCCGAGGAGTATTATTTCGTCCTCGCCGGCGGTGGAGTCGCTCTGCTGGACGGACAGGAACATCGCTTGCGGCCCGGCGACTTCCTCCGCTTGCCACCAGGAACGCGGCACGGCTTTCAGGCTGGCCCCGAGGGGCTGGAGATGCTCGACATCCACACTCCAGGTTGCTGGCCCGATCACGACACCTACTTCGAGGGCACCGCCCCCGTCGGCTTCGCTCCGTCCCCTGGCCAACGTCCGACCGACACCTCACCCTGATCCTTAACCAGGGCATCACCAAAGTGGTGACCCACTACCACAGCACAATTGTCCCATGAATGGCGATCCGCTCAACTGTCCCTACTGCAACGCTCATCAGCCCTACCAACCCGGTCTCCAGGCCGGCAGCCGGGTTTCCTGCGTGCGCTGTGGCGAGGCGTTTGTCCTGACGCAAACTCCCGAACCGCCCACAGGCGACCTCACGGCCCGAGAATCGGTGGTCGTTCCCGCTCCGCCTGCCCGCTCCAACGCTCTGGTAGCCGGCCTTGTTCTGGCGGTCATGGGCCTGATGGCCGGCCTCGGACTGACGTATGCGCTGTTGACCGTCTCGCAGCGTCGCGACAACGACCGTGCCCTGAGCAAGCGTCCTCGTTCGGGGCGGACGTTCTCCGTTCAGGAAGACAGCGAGGCTCAGACCGGGCCGACGCGGCTGAAGGCACTGGGCTATTTGCCACCCGAAACCGGAATCATCGCTGGGCTGCACCTAGGCGAGTTGCTCACCGCGCCATCCGCGGCTGCCCTACGCGAACAATCCATCAAGATCGGCACCTTGGACTTCTCGCTGGCGGCCGTCCCAACCTGGAGCGGTCTGGAGGCCGATCAGGTCGATCATCTTGTTCTGGGCGTGGTTCTCCGCGAGGAACCCGACCGCGAACTAACTCCGCCGATTCACCTCGTCGTCCACACGCGCCGGCCCTACGATGCCACTCGCGTGCGGACGGCTCTGAAGGCCAGCCAGCCTTCGCAGGAAGCCACTCGCGACGGGCAGAAACGAACTGTCTATCAAGCCAGCCTACGCAACTTCCCGGCTCGCCTGTGGTTGGCCGACGAGCGAACGCTGGTACTCGGCCTGTTCACCCGACTGGAGTTGTTACCCTCCCGGCCCTACGCGACAGGCGATCACCTGCCAGCGGCCGTGCGAACGCTGCTCGAGGAGCGGATCACTCCCGGCGCGGCGGCCTGGCTCGTGGGGCACTCTTCCGACTGGAAGAAAACCGTGATCCCGCTGTTTGTCGGCAATGTCCCGGGCATCCCATTGTTGGGCAAGCTAGAACAGACGCGAAATGTTGCCCTGTCGCTGCTGGTCGGCGACCGGCCGAGGGTGCAGGCCGCGTTTCAGTTCCACGATGCCGACACGGCTGAGAAGCTGACCCGAAGCGAACTCGCGCCACTGCTCGAAAGCAAGCCCGACCGCTACAAGGTCAGCCAGCAGGCCGACTGGGTCGATGTGCAAATCGCGTTGGTGGACAAGTAAACTCTCCACCCGCTGACGCGGGCCGGCTAGCGAGCGAGCGTAGCGAGCCAGGTTGCGTCAGCACCTGGAGGGGGCCACTCCGCCCGCTGACGTGGGGCGGCTCGCTAGTCTTGCTTGCGAGCAGCCGATCTTGTTTCCAGAAGTTCAGATGGGAACAATAGGGGGCGATTTACCGGCCAGCCGGCCGTGGATTGGTGTCACACATTCGCCAAGGGAGGTCGCATGGCAAGTTATCGGGGACATCTCATGCTGTCGGCTCCGGTGGGGGTGGCTTACGGCAGCCTGGCCTTGTTGTACCCGGAGTTCGATTGGGGCGTAGTTGTTTTGGGTGCTGGTGTGGCCACGCTCGGGGGACTACTGCCCGACCTGGATAGCGACAGCAGTGTGCCCATTCGCGAACTCTTTAGCCTAGCTGCCACTATCACGGCACTCATTGTGCTGCATCGCCTGCGTCATCAAGTTCAACTTCCTTTGGAGCAGGCTCTGGTCTTTTGTGGACTGGCCTATCTCTTCGTCCGCTACATCGTTTCACGAGTGTTTGCCTGGGTGACCGTTCATCGCGGCATGTTCCACTCCATTCCCGGCATGTGCGTGGCCGGCTTGGTTGTCTATCACCTCTATCCTTCGCCGGATTTGATGGTGCGACTGTATCTAGCAGGTGGGACGATGGTCGGTTTCCTGTCGCATCTGATCCTCGATGAGATCTACAGCGTCGATTTCAATGGCTTGTCGCTGAGGTTCAATCGGTTCGCCGGCAGTGCCCTCAAGTTTGGGTCTTCCTCGTGGATCGCCACGGTCACCTGTTATGGTTTGTTGACGCTGCTGATCTACTTGGCCTTCGAGGCACCGCCTTCCTGGGTGCGTCCGCCCTCGCAGTGGCAGTTGCCCACTTGGCCGGAACTGGCCAAGTTCGTCACTCGCTGACAGGGTCAGTTCTCCAGCGAGCCGACCACGTTAGCGGGGCGAGGGCGGACAATCCGGCGCGTAGGGTTTCAAGCGAGGCTGGAGCCAGCGGACGACTCCCGGCAGTAACTGTAAGGCAGTTCGAGCATCGTGTCGCCCTTCGGGCAGAAATTCCGTCTCCACGACGATCCCCCGCTGTTTGGCCCGGTAGAGGAAACTGTCGATCTGAGCGGCCATGTTGAACTCATCCTTGCCGGCGTAACCCACATACAGATCCAGTTGTCCAGGCTGGATGTTCAGTGCATCGAGCATCTCGATGGGGTTGCTGGCACTGATCTCGGCCGTCGTATTCGGATTGTTCCGTCCATAGAGCGGTTCGACCAGCCGCTTGAGGCGAACGGTGAACACGCCGTAGAACCGGGCAATCACTTCCTTGCGAGACGAAAAATCTTCGCGCCAGCCCCAGCAGTCGGGATCGAAGGGCACTCTGTAGCGGCCGTAGCAATCGATCCAACGAAGGTTCAGAGGCGGGAACACCGTCGCCGCCAGACCGAAGCGGTCGGGATACTTCATCAGCAACCGACAGGCAGCTCCGCCCCCCATTGACACTCCGAGTAACCCATGCGCCTTGCGATCGGGATTGACCGGATAGTGTCGGCACAGAAAAGGATAGACATCGTGGATCAGAAAGTCCTCGAAGTTGCCCAGTCGGGAGTTGAGAAAGAAAGTGCCGGCGACGGTCAGACAGGACAGGCCGCGTACACTTCCATCCGGGCAGGCCACGATGGCCGGCGGTAAATCCCCGCGAGCGAAGATCTGATCCAAAGGGTGGATCACATCTTCAATGAAAACGCTCTCATCCGAGCGAAACCCGTGCAGGAACAGCAGCAGCGGATAGCGTTTGTTCGGATCGTAGCCGGGCGGCAGGTAGACGTACAAATCGCGTTTCTCGCCCAGAGCGGCTGACCAGATCCGGCGATCCCGTCCGTGATTGAAGGTGTGATCGACCACCTGACCGTGCAACTGACGGTTGAGTCGATCAAGTTTACAAGGGCGAGGCAACAGATGCGCTCGAGCCTGGGGAAGGGCAACGAGCAGCATCGCACTGAATACAGTTAGCCAGACGGCCCGTGTCATGGGAGGGGATCTCAGCGTTTTGGGGCATTCCTGATGCCCAACTGACATCGACTAGCCTCCTTCGTCTGCTTGAGGACGAAAGCGTCAGACAGCGAGCCGACTGGCGTGAGCGGCTGTTGTGATCGACGATGGTGTCGTAATGTGCAAGATCAGAAGGTTGGAATCGCCGGAGTAATCTCCAGGCCAAATCCGTCCAGGTCGATATCTTCAGCCTTTTCCGGCTCGCCGGGCATGCTGCGTTCGAGGCCGACGCGAAGGAAGCACCACAGACTGGCCGGCTCGCCGTTGTGGTCGTAGCCGGCATAATCCGTATCGCCCTCGACAAGCCAACGCCAAGTGCGTCGCTCGGTGCCAGCCTCCGCTTCTTCTTGCCAGCCCTTGAGAACCCGCGAGATGGCTTGTAGAGCCGATTGACACTGCCGCGGATCTTTCAGAGCCAGGCGTTTTTCGTCCGGCCCTTCCTCGACCTCGACGCGTGGCAAGTGTTCCAGTGCCTCGAACAGCCGATGTTCCAGAGCGGTGGCTCGCCAGGGCGACCAGAGATGGAAGACGACCCGAGGGGTCTCGAACGCCAGCGAATAGAACTCAAACCGCATACCGAGTGCCTCAGACCCTGGTGCGATGGTTACCGATGGGAACATCCTATCGCTCAGGCAACCGGTTCGGTAGAGGCAATTGTCTCGGCGGGCCAGGTCGCCGAGTCGGATGCCGGTTGACCGGTCGGCTCTGTCGCGAATTGTTTGCTAGCTCGTACCGACAGATAGAAGATGTAGCCGACCAGACCCATGACCCAGGCGAACATGCGTTGCACCAGCGAGGCCAGTACTCCGTTGGCCTCGGCCGCATGGAACAGCACATACAGGGCAGCAAAACCCCATTCGCCGGCACCAGCTCCGCCCGGCGTGGGCACCAGAGCTTGCATCACGAAGCCGATCGGCACGAGCAGAAAATGTTCCACGAAGGTGGGCACCGGCCCCAGTTCCGGTGTCCACAGCGCATAGGCACAGTAGTAGAAACTGCTGACGAAGCCGACCTGTCCCACCCAGGTAAGGACGATGGACAGGGCCACGAAGAGTTGTCGTTGTCGATACATCCACACCGCTCGCCAGAATTCGCCGAGCGGCCCGCCGACCAAGGGCAGGCGAGTCAGCAGAGCGGCCAAGCCTTCCGCGAGTCGTTCGGGCAGCCAGCCCATCAGAACCCACACAGAAGCGGTACAAGCAAGAATAGTCAGGGCGATACTGACGACTGTCCGAGAGGCGACCCCCGCAGGGCCGACCAGTCCACCGGCCAGCCAAGCGACCCCGCCGATCAGCGCGACGAACCACACCAGCGCCCACAAGGCGATGAGCCGATCCATGACAACGGTGGCCACACTGGCGGTACGTCGGCTCTGAGTGCTGGCGAGTGCGGCAGCCTTGACGATGTCGCCACCGACTGATCCGGGCAGGAAGGTATTGAAGAAGATGCCAATCCAGCCATAGCGCAGAGCATCTCGGAAGGAGATGAGCAGATCGAGCGCGCGGACGAGCAGATACCAGCGGATCAGGGTCAGGAAAACGGCTGCGCTGTAGAGGGTGAATCCCAGGGCTAGCACGCCAAAGGCGATGGGTTGTCGCTGAACGACGTGTTGTTGCCAGACGTAGCCGATGCCACGCGGTTCACTACGACCAGGAAAGGCCGCCGAGGCAGCGAGCAGCGGGCCGGCTCCTTGTGGAGCGAAGCACAGCCCCACAGTGCTAGCACCCAACGAGGCGACGGCCTTGGTTGGAGAAGGGGCCCAGTTGGCACGAATCACCCAGACGAGTAAGATGACAGCCAAGAGATATTTGGCAACATCGAAGAGCAAGCGTCTGTTCACAACGAGCCCCTGTTAGGAAAGCTAGGTGAATCTCTGTCCAAGTGTAGTTCACAACCGCCTCCGCCGTCAGGCAAGGAGGGAAAGTTCATTGTGTGACTGGATCAAGCGAAAAGTCCAGGGCGATTTGCCCAGCGGCAAGGGTTGACAGCGAGCAGAGAGGCTGCTAACCTTTCAAGACACGGGGCTGTGGCGCAGCTGGGAGCGCGCTTGAATGGCATTCAAGAGGTCAGGGGTTCAAATCCCCTCAGCTCCACTCAGGACACTAGACGACACAAGGTGACTCTAGTGTCCTTCTTTATGCGCCGTAAGGCGTTACGCCTATGCTGTGCAATTCATGCAACCGCTTATTCATCGATGCAAACGTACAGAACAGGACAGCGGGAGGTGCAACGGTTTGTGCAACGGATGGGAAGTAAGTCCCACTGAACAGCAGTTCTGGAGATTTCTGTTGTGTCAGGCCACGATCGGACGCACTACCTCGCCATGCACGTCAGTGAGCCGATAGTGTCGGCCCTGGAACTTGAAGGTCAGTCGCTTGTGGTCGATGTCGAGCTGGTACAGCATCGTGGCGTGCAGATCATGCACATGAACCGGATCGCGAGTGAGGTTGTAGGGGAAGTCGGTCGGTGGCCCCATGGCTGATGCGGTCGTACGAGAGGTTGATCGTTGAGATTGCCGCTGCCACGCGAGATCAGCACGACGAAACTGGGGAGATCGCGGCTGGCACTGCCCAGGCCATAACTCAACCACGCGGCGATGCTCGGGTAGGGAATCGTCCTTCCTGACCGGATGATGCGACCCGGCTCACACGCAACGAGCGGTCGAGCTTACCCCTTCTGCTGTCGCTCGAATCGCTTGCGGTCGTTCTCCTTCAGATAGATCTTCCGCAGACGAATGGACTTAGGAGTGATCTCGACCAGTTCGTCTTCCTCGATGTACTCCAGGGCCGTCTCCAGGGAAAAGATACGCGGCGGCTTGATCGGCACGGTCTTTTCCGCCCCGGAAGCTCGCATGTTGGTCAGTTTTTTTTCGCGGCAGATATTCACCGGCAAGTCATTGTCGCGACAATGTTCGGCGACGATCTGTCCCTCATAGACCGGCTCCATCGGCCCGACGAACAGGATGCCACGCTCCTGCAAATTCTCGATGGCATGGGCGGTGGCCTTGCCCGTTTCGGTGGAAACCATGACCCCGTTGGCTCGCCCAGGAATGGCCGAACGCATGGGCTGGTATTCGTAGAAGTTGTGGTGCATGATCGCCATACCGCTGGTGGCCGTCATCATGCGTGTACGCAGACCGATCAGACCGCGAGCGGGGATGGTGAACTCGATGTGGGTGGATTCTTCGCCACCCTCCATCTTGATGCACTGAGCCTGACGTTCCAGCACCAAACCCATCACAGCACCCGTCATGTGGCTGGGTACTTCGACCACCAGATACTCGATAGGTTCCATCAACTGCCCATCGATCTCGCGGAAGATGACCTTGGGCTTGCCGACCGCCAGTTCACTGCCCTCACGGCGGATAGTTTCGAGCAGAATGGTCAGGTGCAGCAGACCACGGCCTGAAACGATGAACTCGTCGGCTCGCGTCTCGCTGGGCCGTACTCGCAACGCCACGTTGCTCTCCAGTTCCTTCATCAGCCGATCCCGCAATTGCCGTCCCGTCAACGGTGTCCCCTCCTGGCCGGCAAAGGGCGAATCGTTGATGCGGAATACCATGTCCAACGTCGGTTCGTCGATGGTGATGGGGGGTAAAGGCACTGGATTCTCGAAGTCGGCGACCGTATCGCCGATGTCCACATCCTCCAGGCCGACGACACAGCAGATATCGCCCGCCAACACCTCGTTGACTTCGCTGCGACCGAGACGGTCGAACTCCAGGAGTTGCACTACCGTGTCGTCGATGCGTTTGCCGTCCCGCTTGAGCAGAGCCACCCGCTGGCCCTTGCGAATTTTGCCGGCAAAGACCCGACCAATGCCGATCCGACCGACGAACTCGCTGTTGCTGATGTTCAGAATCAGCATCTGCAACGGCTTATCTAGATCGACCTCTGGTGGGGGGATGTGTTCGAGAATAGCATTGTACAGCGGCCGCAGATCCTTGCCGGGAACGGCCAGGTCGGTCGTGGCAATGCCCTGTCGGCCCGAGGCGTAGATAACCGGGAACTCGAGTTGCTCGTCGTTGGCTCCCAGGTCGATGAACAGGTCGAAGACGGCGTTGAGAACGATGGCGGGCCGAGCATCGGGCCGATCGATCTTGTTGATGACCAGAATCGGCCGCAAACCGCAAGCAAACGCCTTACGCAGCACGAATCGCGTCTGCGGCAACGGGCCTTCAGCAGCATCGACGAGTAGGAAGACCCCGTCGGCCATCTTGAGAACACGCTCGACTTCGCCGCCAAAGTCGGCGTGACCGGGCGTGTCCATCAGGTTGACCTTGGTGTTGCCGATCTTGAAGGCACAGTTCTTGGCCAGAATCGTGATGCCACGCTCTCGCTCCAGATCATTGGAGTCCATGATCAGGTTGTGCTGGCCGCCAGCCAGTTTGTCGAGTTCCTCTTCGCGGAACAACCCAGATTGCCGGAGCATCATGTCCACGAGTGTCGTCTTGCCATGATCGACGTGTGCGATGATGGCAACATTGCGGATATCGGTACGCTTCATTCTGATTCTGTATGCCCCGAGTCCATGCCCCCCCCTGCCCACACCTACGAACGCCCCGGCGGGAGAGGATGATATTATATCGCCTCATTTCGCGTTCTGCCCAGGGCAAAGGGGCTGGGAAACAGGGAGGTTCTCCAAACACTCACCAGAACTCCGGCCCCTTACGGGGGCCGGCTCGCTACCGCTTGCTGGCGAGCCGCCTCGCGTCAGCGGCCGGAGCGGTAACCCTCTCACATACGCGACAGCAACCGTCCGATGTCCAGCCAGAACACGAAGATCATCAGCCCCAGGATGATGAACAATCCCAGGTAGGCGGCTCCGACCCGAACTGCTTCCGAGGGCGGGGCACCACGCAACTTCTCGTAGATCAGGAACACCATGTGCCCGCCATCCAGCACCGGAATGGGCAGGAAGTTCACCACTGCCAGGTTGATGCTGATCATCGCCAGGAACAGCGTGAACGCTGCCAAGTCCTCGCCGGCGAACGAGAACGCCTGGGTAGCTATCTCGATCGGGCCGCCCAGACTCTTGGTGGAGATTCGGCCACTGAACAGGCTGTAGAGGTTCAGATAGATGATCTTGATCGAGCCGATCGTTCGCTCCATGCCGAAGACCAGTGCTTCGACGAAATTGTCGGCCTTCTGCAATCGGGTGTCGGTGATGAGCAGCAGACCACGTTCGGGCAAGGGCCAAGTGGGATCGGGCTGCCAGACAATGCCGGCTCCTACCTCTGGCTCGGGTTGCTTGACGAAGAAGGAACTGAGCCAGCCGCCCCAAGTACGTCGCTGTGCTGCGGCCGGCCCTTCGGGCATCTCTAGAAGCAAACTCGGCTCGGTCGGTGTCTCCCGGTTGACCCGCAACTGCACCTCCGGCAGTTCGGCTCGCTGCATGTACCAGAAGTAGTGCGCCCACTGGTCGTAGACATCCGGTTGCTTGTCTCGACTGGTCGCCATCTTTTGCCAGGCCGACCAGTAGCGTTCCTTCTCCGTGCGTCCGCGACGGAGAAAGCGGATCTCCCGAATCTCGTCGCCGGGTTGCAAGCCGGCCTTGGCTGCCGGGGAGTCCGGTTCCACTTTGACCACCGTACTCAAGACGTGGTAGGCGATGCCCAGTTGCGGAATCGACATGGGAGCCGAGGGGGTCATCGGCACTTCCTCGCCCAACGCGAAGGTGTCGTCCCAGTCCATCGGCGGCAGCGTTCGGCTCTTGACCTCATGATCGACCCGGCCCAGAACGGTCAGCACCACCTTCCACTTGCTCGGATCTTTTTTCGGATCTTCATGAATGCGACGCGCGATTTCGTAGGGCAAACGCACCGGATCCAGTGCCGCAGGCGGTAGCACTACGTCGGGCTCCTTACCGTAACGCAGAGCAACTCCAGTGATCTCGTCGCCTTTGTTCAAACCGACTTTGCTAGCTGGCGAGTCCTTGCGGATCGAAGCGATCTTACCCATCTTCATCGTTGCGCCGAAGGTCACATGAAAGGCGGGCGGCACCAAGATGTTGACCACGGCAGGTTCTTTCGAGGAGCCATCGGTCGGTCGCTCACGCCGTACCTGAATGACCATCGGCTTGCCTGCCAGAGCGTTGAGTCGTTGGCGGAAGACAAAGGGATCGGCTACACCTTCTTCGGGCTTATGAGTGGGATCTAGAGGGAGGGGTAGCAGATGCAACGGCTGATCTGGAGTGGACGGATCTGTCGTGGCGATCAACTGATCGCCGTGTTCAAACCCAACAGGGGGAACGGCGAGGGTGGCTTGCTTGCCGTCAGCTCGGCGAACCTGCACTTGCAGAGTTTCGGAGCCGGCCTTGCTCAGTCGTCGGCACAGTTCGATCCAGCCGGCAGCCCCTTCGGGCAGCGGTTGCATTTCCAACTGTCCCTTGACGGTGCTGGCCAGGGGCACATCGCCTTTGTCGAGCGGTAGCACACGAGCAGAAGCGGCCGCGCTGCCGAATTGATAGGGCAGCTTGATTTCTCGCCGATAGCGACCGGGGATCAACTCCAACTTGACCGGACGATCGACGCCGATGACCGGCACCAGGCCGCTCTTTTCGCGATGCGGATTGATCAGTTTGGTGTGCTGTTGGCCATTGCGATCCTCGAAGGTGAACTCCAGGTGCTGATTGGCACCGGACAGAGCGACGGCCACCCGCATCTCGTCGAACCAGGGATTTTTCTTGTCGTCCAGGGCCGCGACTCGCCAGCCGGGATGGACACCTTCTTCCCAGGCTCGTGAGCCAGGTTCGGTTCGCCAGATGATGGCGGGCGGACGTTCCACACCGCTGTAGTTGTAGACGAGAATGAACGCCAGGGCACCGAAGAGCAAATTCATAATAACGCCGGCCGAGATGATGAGCATACGCTGACCGACCGTTTTGTTCTTGAAGGATCGCGGGTAATCCTCGTCCTCGTCGGCCTCTGGCCCCTCGCCGACCATGTTGACGTAGCCACCCAGGGGCAACAGGGCGATCTTGTAGGTCGTTTCGCCGCGTGTGAAACTGCATCCGGGAATAGCCGGCCCAAAGCCGATTGAGAACGTCAAAACGTGGACATCGCACCATTTAGCGGCCAGGAAGTGACCCAGTTCGTGAATGAACACGACGAAGCCCAATCCGATGGCGGTCTTGGCCACCGTCAACAGCCAGTCGGGCCCATAGGCGCGATAGAAGTAGATGAGGACAGCGAAGAACAGCAGCAGGTATGGCCCGTTTTGCAACAGCCAGGCTTGTGCCGAGACTAGCTGCGCAGGCGGAGGCGGGGTGTATGCCGCAGCAGACACGGCATCAGCCGGCGATGGGCCGGCCTCGGCGGAACCCGGATTATTGGCGGGGGAATTCACGTACTGGGAACGATCCGGGTTGTTCGGCTGATCCACCGGCATACCTCCTGTCGAGCCCAGCGGTCGATGCTGGCCAGCTCGGCCAGCGTCGGTCGGGCCTGGTAGTGATGATGATCCAAAGCTGCGCGACAGGCGCGCGGGATGTCCAGAAACGCTAATTCGCCGTCGAGAAATGCCCTGACAGCAACTTCATTGGCCGCATTGAGTACCGCGCCACAGGTGCCGCCGCGTTGAGCAACCTCGAAGCCCAGTTGCAAAGCGGGAAAGGTTTCCAGGTCGGGCTGCTCAAAGTGCCATTTCGACAAGCTGCGCCAGTCGAGCCGGCGCGTCGGGCCGGGCAACCGCTCCGGATATGTCAGAGCATACTGAATCGGCAAACGCATATCGGGCGGTGACAACTGAGCCAGGATCGCACCGTCGCGAAATTCAACGAACGAATGAATGATCGATTCTGGATGAATGATGACCTCGATGCGCTCGGCAGGCATCTCGAACAGCCAGCGAGCCTCGATGACCTCCAGAGCCTTGTTCATCAGGGTGGCTGAGTCGATGGTGATCTTGCGGCCCATGCTCCAGGTAGGATGGCGAAGAGCCTGCTCGATGCTGACCGATTCGAGTTGCTGGCGTGACTTGCCGCGAAACGGGCCACCGCTGCCGGTGAGAACCAGTCGTTCGACCTCGTTGAGTGAACTACCCTGCAACGCCTGGAAGATGGCCGAATGTTCGCTGTCAACCGGCAAAAGTCGTCCGCCGCGACGACGGGCCAGGTCAGTGACCAGAGGGCCGGCCATCACTAGGGTTTCCTTGTTGGCGACCGCAACCGTCTTGCCCGCTTCTAGAGCAGCCCAGGTGCCCTCCAGCCCAGCTGCCCCTACGATGGCCGTCACCACCACATCGACTTCCGGGGCAGTGACCATGCGAGCCAGCCCTTCCGGGCCACGCAGTAGTTCCGTACCAAGGGGCAGTCGGTGGTTGTCGAGTTCCTGGTCGGGATCGGTCAGACAGACGAAACGCGGTCGAAACAGGGCCGTCTGTTCGAGCAACAGATCGATGCGGGAATGGGCACTCAGGCCGACAATTTCGAGCCGATCCGACAGATGAGCGACCACATCGAGAGTGTTGGTGCCGATGGATCCCGTCGATCCGAGAACGGCAATTCGACGCCGGACAGGTCGGCATGCAGTGCTAGGAGCCACATCCTTGTTCACGAGGCCGACCCTCGAGAGAAAGTCTTCACATCTGGACAGATCCAGAAACAACCGTTGTGGGCAACGTTATTGTAGTCGCCATCCGGGCAAAATCGCAAGGGAAGGGTAGAGACAGTGCAACTGCTTGAGGTCAGGACAGTTCGACTAGCCTAGAGAGTGGTCAGTTCGCCTACGGTCAGTTGAATTAGCTTGACCAAAATCACGTCAGCGAGCAGCACGCAGAGAATGGAGGTCACCACGCCGCCGGTGGCGGCTCGCCCGACTCCCTCGGTGCCCCCCGTGGCCTGGAGTCCCTTCCAGCAACCGACCAACCCGATCAGGTAGCCGAACACCACGGTTTTGAGCGTGGCCGGGATGGCATCACGCAGACGAAGCACTCGCAGGCACTCGTTGCAGTACTGCTGCAACGACAGACTGCCGCCCACAGCCTCGGCCAGAAAGCCGCAGAATAGGGCCGTGTACAGGATGAAGAGCGTCAACAGCGGTAAGGCGAGCATACAGGCAGCTAGACGCGGGGCAACGAGTTCTCGCAGCGGCGATAGGCCGAGAACTTCCAGAGCATCTACTTGTTCGGTGAGTTTCATCGAGCCGAGTTCGGCTCCCAGACTGGCACCAGAACGGCCGGCAACCAGTAGACCAGCCGCCAGCGGCGCGAGTTCCAGAACGACCGCCAATGACAGGGCCTGGGGCAGATAGCCCACGGCGGCCGGCCCTCCTACCGTTACCAGTGCCCCGCGCAGGT
>Ga0308411_10000369_pt1 | contig 29084 bp, 26 predicted proteins | sample HotsprottomLayer_2_FD_203530 | JGI IMG/M metagenome (GOLD analysis project Ga0308411, IMG submission 203530) | Hot spring phototrophic mat microbial communities from Octopus Spring, Yellowstone National Park, Wyoming, United States -... | ecosystem: Environmental > Aquatic > Thermal springs >... | reverse complement strand
CTGGAGCGTGCCGGTTACGGCGTCGTTGAGGCAGCCGATCTGAAACAGGCCCGGCAGGCCCTGCGGCGGCAGCCGCCGACCGTCGTGCTGACCGACCTGCGCCTGCCCGATGGCACAGGGCTGGAGGTGCTTCGCGCTGCCAAGTCCCTCGACCCGGACGTGCCCGTGGTTGTCCTGACGGCTTATGGCTCCATTGAGGAAGCCGTCGCCGCCATGAAGGACGGCGCGGAAGACTTCCTGCAAAAGCCGGTTGATCCTGACCACCTGCTGCTGGTGCTGGAGCGCCTCGTGGAGACACACCGCCTGCGGCGCGCCTGCCTCCTGATGCGCGAGGAATATGCCCGGCGCTATGGTTTTCCGCGCATCATCGGCGATTCCCCGGCCATGCAGCAGGTCGGACAGCAACTGCAACGGGTCGCCCCCACGGAGACGACCGTCCTGTTGCTTGGCGAGTCCGGCACGGGCAAGGAACTGTTTGCGCGCGCCATTCACCACCTGAGCCACCGGCGGCAGGCGCCGTTTGTGGCCATCAACTGCGCGGCGATCCCTGAAACCCTGGTCGAAAATGAGCTGTTCGGCCATGAGAAAGGCGCTTTTACCGGCGCGGACGGGCGGCAGGTGGGAAAGTTCGAGCTGGCACGCGGTGGGACACTGTTTCTCGACGAAATCGGCGAGTTGCCCCTGGCCGTCCAGTCCAAGTTCCTGCGCGCGCTGGAATCCCGCACCATTACACGCATCGGGGGAGGGCAGGAAATTGGTGTGGATGTCCGCGTTGTGGCAGCGACCAACCGGGACCTCGCCGCAGCCGTAGCGGCCAGGACTTTTCGGGAGGATTTGTACTACCGGCTGGCCGTATTCACGCTGGAAATCCCGCCGCTGCGTGAGCGGCGGGAGGACATTCCGGCGCTGGCGAACTACTTTGCCGAAAAGTACGGCCGCGAAATCCGCCGCCGCCGGGTCACGCTTTCCCCGGCCGCCCTCAAAGCCCTTCAGGACTACGACTTTCCGGGCAACATCCGCGAGCTTGAAAACTGCATCGAGCGGGCCTGCATTCTCTGCGAAGGAACAACACTGGAGCCGGAGGACCTGCGGTTGCCGACGGCTACATCTCCGGCCGGGCGCCGCCGCCGAAGCTGAGTCCGTTCTGCGCAAAGATTTCGACGGGGCTGTGGTCAGGGCAGGTGGCCAGCAGGTGGGCAAAGCTCTGGTGAAGCTGTGGATGCGGCGCGTCCGGGATGAGATCACACAGCGGCGTCAGGACGAACCGCCGCTGATGCAGCCGGGGATGCGGCAGCGTCAGGGCGGAATCTGCGGAAACCAGAAACACACCGTCTGCGGTCTGGCAGAGCAGGATGTCCACGTCGAGCGGCCGCGCACCCTTTGGGACGGTGCGAACCCGCCCGGCTTCGGCTTCCAGCCCAAGGCCCTGCGCCAGCATGGCTTCCGGCGTCAGGTCAACCGTCAGTTCGAGCACGGTATTGAGAAACCAGGGCTGCTCCAGGTAGTCCACCGGAGCCGTGGCATACCAGTTGGCGCACCGCCACTGCCTCGCGCCGGTGGTCAGCCGTTGGATGGCACGGGTCAGCAAAGCCACGCGGTCGCCAAGGTTACTGCCGAGTCCGAGATAGAACGTGTGATATGCCACGTGTCTTACACCAGAAGGACTTGCTTCCTGCCTTCAGGACATGCGATTGAAAGGGTGTGGTCTGAACGGCCTCCATCCTGCCTTTACCGAGCTTCTCCTGCGCATGTTTGCCACACCACCGGCAGAAATCTTCGAGCCTTACGAGCGGCTTATTCCGATTGAAGTGCTGGGACGGGTGGTGTACGTCCCGGAAAACAACGTCATTCTGCGCGGCTTCCAGTTTCTCGACATGGAAGGCATTTCGTACGGTGATTTCTGCTGGAACGGTGACTGTACAAACTGCCAGATTCGGTACTTCCGCCCCGGCGAAGACCGCGAGCGTCCGGCGCTTTCCTGTCGCATTCGGGTCCGTGAGGGGATGCGCATTGTCGGCCTGAGTCCGCATATCCGCCTGCGTTGCCTGAGCGGCAGCGAGCCGCCATCAAGCCTCACCGCCGCGTCGGGGTGAGTTTGAAGGTCAACCGCTGCCCGTTGCGCTCGACGACGATGTCCACTTCCCGGTCGGGTTCGAGTTCCTGAAGGACGTAGGTGTAATCGTACACGCTTTTGATGTCGCGTCCCGCCAGTCCCACGATGACATCGCCGGCTTGCAGTCCGGCCGCCGCGGCCGGGCTGCCCTCACGGACGCCGGCGAGTTTGACGCCGCTGATTTCGGCGGCGTAGTCAGGAATCGTCCCCAGTGAAACCCGAAATCCGCCACGGGCGCGTTCTGCCCGGTCGCCTGCCTTGGGTGCGACAAAATCCGGCGGCGTGGGCAGATTGACCGTGGATTGAATAACATCCCCAATCAGCGCCAGAACCTGCCGCTCACCGGCGTAGTTGATTTTGTCAGGTGTATCCGAAGGACGGTGATAGTCCGGGTGGCTGCCGGTAAGGAAAAACAGCACGGGGATGTTGCGCTTGTAAAACGAGGCGTGATCACTGGGGCCGAAGCCGCTTTCGCCGAGGGAAAGTTCCAGCCCGTGGCGCGTGTTGGCCTCGGCCAGCAATGGCCGCCAGACTGACGATGTGCCGACGCCCTGCACCGTCAGCCGGTTGTCGCGCAACCGTCCGATCATGTCCATGTTGAGCATGGCGACTATGCGTTTGTCGCGGGTGGTGGGATGGTCCACGAAGTAAGCCGAGCCGAGCAGTCCCTTTTCTTCAGCCGAAAAGGCGATGAACAGCAGGCTGCGCCGGGGTCGGTTGCGTGCGGCGGCAAAACTTCTGGCGAGTTCGAGCAGTCCGGCCGTGCCCGAAGCGTTGTCATCCGCCCCCGGATGCACGTCACCTTCGCGGGGCGCCAGCGAGTTGGGTCCGCCGCGGCCCAAGTGGTCATAGTGTGCGCCAATGACAACGACTTCGTTGCGCAGCGCAGGGTCGCAGCCTTCCAGCCAGCCGATGATGTTGTCGGCTGTCTTCCGTTCCTTGATAACTTCCGTCTGAAGGCGCAGCCGCCGGTCGGAAAGAAGCTGGGTTTCCGGCTGGCCCGTCGTGGCAATCTGGCGTTCGATGTCCGCCACGGGACGGCCGAGCAGTCTGGTCGCCCAGGCGCGACTCACTACGGCGCAGGGAAAGCCGGCGTCTCCGAAGGCGTCGTCATAGCGCAGACGGGCGACTTGCGAGCGTTGGAAATCATCATCTTCGGCGATGACGAGCAACCCTTTGGCGCCTTTGTTGCGCGCCGTGGTCGCCTTGTAACGCAGCGACAAAAACGCCCCGAACTTCGTGTGGGGATTGGAGCCGGCCGGGCTGTAGGGGAGCACCACCACCAGGCGGTCTTTCACGTCCAGCATCGCATAGTCGTCGTACTGCGCCTCTTTGGCCGCCGAAATGCCATAGCCTGCCAGAACCGGTTCGCCTTCGATGACTCCGTTGGCCGTAAAGGCCAGCGGGCGGAAATCCACATCCGGTCTGGCTGTCAGCCGGACGCCGGCAACCGTCGCCGTCAGATGGTTGTTCCGCCCCATGCGGACACTCGCCACGAAGCTGAACGGTTGCCGATACCCCCGACTGCCGAGCGGCCGTAGCCCGGCGAGCTGAAACTGGGTGATAATGTACTGCGCTGCTTTTTCCGCGCCTGGCGTGCCGGGGAGGCGTCCTTCCAGCGCCTCGGAGGCAAGATAGCCGATGTGCCGGCGCAGGTTGGTTTCAACGGCAGCATCGGCAGGAAAAACCTCGACGTGGCGTGCCAGCGGCGGTGCCGCCAGACCGAGCACCAGCAGTGTGACGAAGAAGAAACGAAAAACGGAACGGGACGCGGCGTTCATGGCTCGTTTGCGATAAGTCCCCCAAGCTGGAATCTGGCACCTGATGCCTGCCCGCCGGCAACGGGCTGGTGGCTGGAAGGCGCGGGTTGCTGGGTTGGAAAAACATTCAGGAAGACGAAAACCTTATGTCAACGTATGACCTCATCATCATTGGCGCTGGCCCTGCCGGACTGACGGCAGCTTATGCGGCCCGCCAGTTCCAGCTCGACTATCTCGTGCTGGAGCGCGCTGCCATTGCGCAGACCATTGCCGAATATCCAATCGGACGGACGCTGTTCTCAACGCCAAATGAAATTGAACTCATTCCGGGAACCCTGCAACCCAGGTTTGGCCCCAAGCCCACCCGTGAGGAAGTGCTGGCGTATTACACCCGGCTGGCCACCCGCGAACTGTGTCTTCCGATTCACACCTACGAACCGGTGCAGGCCATTCTCCCGACCGGAACGGGATTTCAGGTCATCTCCACCAAGGCGGTGTATGAAGCACGCCAGGTCATCATCGCCACCGGCGGTTTCGGTCATCCCTACCGGTTGGGGGTGCCAGGTGAAACGCCAGCGCGTGTTTCCTATCGCTTCGTGGAGGCTTTCCCCTACGCCGGAAAGCGGATTCTGGTGGTGGGTGGCGGAAATTCGGCAGCGGAAGCCGCCTTGGATTTATGCCGCGCCGGTGTACAGGTGGACTGGTCACTGCGGCGTCCTACGCTCGACCCGCATCCTGATGACCCGGATCAAGTTGGTATCAAACCATGGGTACGCGCGCCCCTGATGGAATGTGTCGCCCAAGGCGAGTTGACCATCCACTATGCAACGACCTGCATCGAGGTTTTACCCAATGCGGCGCGGTTGCAACACGCTGACGGCACAGTGGACGAAGTTCCGTGTGACCATATTTTTGCCCTGCTGGGAGCGAAACCGGAGGTGTCCTTGCTGGCAGCCGCTGGCGTGACGATTGCCGCCGACGGGCGTCCGGTCTATGACCCCGAAACGAATGAAACCAATGTGCCGGGACTGTATGTGGTCGGTCATCTGACCCGTGAACTCCACATGAAGAACGCGACCGTCGTTCCGCGCCGCGTCGTGGAGGGCATTGCCCAGAAGCTCACTCGTGCAGGCTCGGCAACTGGCTGAAGTCGAAATCCTGCGCGTAGTCCGAAAAATGAACGGCGACGCCGGGGTAGTCCGCCTGGCAGTGCTGGCAGTAGTAGTTGCCATCATCGGCCCACCACAGGTCCTTGACGTAAAAGGCAACATAGCAACTGGCGCACCGCTGAATGCGACGGCCAAACTTTTCACGGGCTTCATCAGGTGTCATAAGGGTATTGCGTCAGGCCACAAGTGGCCGCCGTGTACTCAGGTTATTTGGACTGAACAGGCTGTTGCCAGGCCGTCACGGCCGTGTCAGGTCAAGGGTGGCATCACCGTCTGGGGGCGGAGGCGTCTCGTATGGGCATCATAGCGTCCAACGCCAAGGAACTGACCTGTGTCGTCGGTGACAGCCAACCCGACTTCCGGTGTGACCGGGAAGGGTCGCTGCCGGGGATCGCCTGCGAGGATGTCATCCGGGGAAATGGCAATGACCTGCCCCTGGATGAAGCGCCGTGCTTGCTGGGCATCCAGCGTGACCCGCGGCCAGCCACGCAGCAGGTCAAGCGGTGACAGCAGCTTGTCCGTCCAGTTGCCGGTAATGACACACCGTTGCAGGTCTTCGAGTGTCAGGGCTTCCTCAATCGTGAAGCCATCCACGGCTGTGCGGTGCAGGGCGACAAGATGCGCTCCGCAGCCGATGCGCTCGCCGATGTCGTGGGCCAGCGTGCGGATGTAGGTGCCCGATGAGCAGGTGACATCACATTCGACAATCGGATTGCCGTGCTCGTCCTGCCGGAGGATGCGGCCTTCCACATCCGGGATGAAATCAAAGCGGAACACCTCAATGGGCGTTGCCGCCCGCACCACGACCTTGCCGGCCCGCGCCAACTGATAGAGCGCCACGCCGTCAATCTTCTTGGCTGAGTACATGGGTGGCGTCTGCATCTGCCGGCCCAGAAACGTCCGGGCCACCTCACGCAATCGGTCTTCGGTCAGGTCTTTGGTGGAGCGTGGCGGTGTCAGGGGCTTGCCGGTCAGGTCCTGCGTATCAGTGGCGAAACCAAAGCGTAGAACGGCCCGGTAACTCTTGGAAGTGTCCGTCAGAAACCGTGAGAGGCGGGTGGCCGGGCCAACGCACAGCACCAGCAGGCCCGTGGCGAACGGATCGAGCGTGCCGGTATGCCCGACACGCTTGATGCCGATGAACCGCCGAACCAGGGCCACCACGTCATGTGAGGTGACATTAGGTGGTTTGTTGACGAGCAAACCCCCGGAGAGTATCTGGGACATTCAGAAACGCCCACCACAATCAACCTGAGTTGTAACAGCGCTGTCAAAACCTAGCGGAAGGACGTTGCGACACCAAGTGTTTTTCGATGTCGGTCGTTTCCTGGTCTGGCTTCCGGCGGCGCTAGATGAACATTTCTTCGTCCTGGTAGGCGCGGTCAACGGTTTTTCGCTCCGGTGTCAGCAGCACACTGAGAAACGTCTTGACGGCAGTCAGCACAGCCGAAATTTCCTGTACCGGGCGCAGGACATCCTGCTGGATGATGGAAGCTGTGTCATCAATGCGCAGCGCCGTCCGTGAGGCAACGTGGGCGTAGGTGTCCACCTGGGTACGCAGTTGTTCGGAGGTGTCTTTGACGAGCGCGGAGATTTCGTGGGCGCTTTCAGTGGTGAGGCGGGAAAGTTCCCTGGTTGTTGCCGTGACGGCGGCCAGACAGGCCTGGGTTTCGGTTTTGATCGTCGCCGTCGTGTCCCGTACCAGCACCGTCGTTTCACGGGCAATGCCCAGCAGTTCGTTGGTGCGCACGAGAATCGGGTTGATGGCCTCGGCCGTGGCCTGTGCCTTCTCGATGATCGGCTTGGCCGAGGTCAGAAGCTGGCGTGTCTGCTCAACAACCGGGTCAGTTTTGACGCGCACCTGCTCGACCAGGCTTATCACTCTGGTGACGAGCCGGTAGAGAACAATGAGCAGCGCCAACTGAACGATAAAGACAACGACCAGTGAAACGCTGATGACGATCTGGAAAATTTCATTCGTAATCACAGCTCACAACCCACACAGAGTGAAGCATCGGTTTTGCCCCGGCAGGTGTGGTCACCAAACAAGGGGCACGCCGGCAACAGCCATCCGGGACGGATGGCTTCTACAGGGCCGGTTCGCTATCCGTCGTTTCCTTTGGATTCAGGGCCAGCGCCTCGGCTTTCTTTTCACGGTACGCCTGTTTGCCGGCCTCGATGGCTGCTGCTACCCGGTCACGCTGTTCGTCAAGCAGTCCTTTCCCTGATTCGAGCAGATGAGAGGCCTTTTCCCTGCCCAAGTGGTACAACTCCGACGTCTTCTCACGCCCGCTGGTGTACAGGTGCGAGGCCTTCTCGCCCAGGGCCTTGGCGCTTTCCGTCGTGTAATCAATGCCGCGCCGGGTGGCATCACTGATGTCACTGCGCAGTTCCCGTCCTGACTTGGGGGCAAAGAGCAGCGCCACCAGCGCCCCGATGCTGGCGCCGGCAAGAAAGTAGGTGATTTTGTTCGAGCTTTCAGACATGGCGAAAAGTCCTCCATCTTGGGGATGCGATGCTGGCTGACGCACAACGGAGTGTGAGAAAAGCCACCAACATACCCACACTACCATGCGATTGAAGCAGCGGCAACTTCACAACCTCTTCCGGTTTCAGCACAGCAATCAGGGCTTGTCCCGGCCGGGTAGCCGAACCCCTCAGCGGGAAAGAAAAGCCTCCATGGTCAGCGGCCCGACACCGACCAGTTGGGCCAGTTCACCGGCCGGGTAGCGGAAGCCGGTGTTCCACAGGTCAACCAGTGTATCTCCGGCGCGCCGGCTGGTGGGCCAACTGCCGTACCGGGTGCGTAGCCAGTCATCGAGGGCGGCTGCCAGCCAGGCTCCCCGGAGTTGCCCGAAAGCGTGAGCCGCCAGATCGAGTTCCCGGTACAGCTCCCAGTCGGAGAGGGTTGCGCCCAAGTGTTGTTCAAACTCGGTGCGGAGGCGCTCCAGTGACCAGTCAGCCGTGGCACGTCCGTACCAGGCGATACAGCGCCAGGCCGCCTGCCGTACGACATGCCAGCGCCACGCCGCCATAGCACGCTGCACATCCGGGGGAAGCTGGAGGTCGAGCATTCTGGCCAGCCAGCGGTGGTCGGCCAACAACCCGGCAAAAAGCCAGCTCCAGGTTGCGGCAATTGCGGGGTCGCCATAGCTGCGGAGTTCAACGGGCAGGTTCGGAGAAGTCCAGGCCGCGTGCTGGGCGCGCGCCAGTTCACCCAAAAAACCGTGCCAGCTCTGCCAGCCGCGCGGTGGAGCAACCGCCCAGCGGATGTCTTCGGGGACGCGCACCCGGAAGACCCCGGTGACGCCGGTGGCCTGCCACGTCGTGGTGAGGTTGGTTTGCTGCCACGGGCGGATGCCAAAGCTGCGCAGCAGTTCCTCAGCCAGATACCGTTGCCGACGGTGGGCAAAGGGGTCGGTTGGGCTGGTATCCTTGGCGGCAGCCACGGCGCGGCGATAGGCGGTGTCGGTTTCAGCCAGAAACCGCTCACAGGCGGTCGTCCAGGCGGCCAGGTCTTCCCCACAGAGCCGTTGGGTGTGGGCAGCGGCCTGGGCGGCAAGGCTGTCATAGCCAAGTTGCCGGGCTGCCTGCGCTGTGAGGTCCCAGCGTTGCGCCTGAAGGTCCACCAGACTGGCGTAGTGCGCCTCCAGCCGGCGGGTCAGTTCCTGGCGGGTGGTTCGGTCGGTTTCCTGTTCCAGCCAGCCGGCAACCGTCGTGGCGGCATGGCGTTGCCCCTGCCAGGTGATGAACGGTGTCGTCAGCGCCCGGTGAAGTTCGGCATCGAGTTCCCGGGCGGCGGCGCGGATGAACCAGTTTTCGGCAAAAGTCTGAAGAACCTGCCCGCCGCGCTGTTCGACCGCCGGGCGGGAGGTGTCGTCCTGGCACGCCTGGCGCAGGGCCGCGATGGTCGTGGACGACCACAGATCGCTGAAGCGGTCATACAGCGGCGGGGGAAGCGGCTCGAAGGGGGAAATCTGCCGCCAGCCAGCCTGCCGTGCGCTGGCGCGCGCCGCCTGAAAGGCCGCAAACTCACAGCGGTAGGCATCACGTTTCATGACCTGCTCCTGCAGACCTGGGACTTTCGGGCGGCAAAACCTGATGGGGAGGCGGTTCGGATGGCCGGCAAAATTGAAGCTGCGTGGCAGAAGGTGTAGTATTCAGCCCACACTTGGCAAGATGTCGTGCCTGTCCACGTCGCTGTGATGCCGACAGGGTGGCGATACCGGATGCCAGGTTCAACCAGAGACACCTGCCGAAGAGAGACCTATGCCTGCTTCCACAACCCAGGAATACCTTGACGCCCTGCTGGAGGCCATTCGCCTTGAGTCTCCCGAAGAAGCCATCATGGCCCTGCGCGCCAGGTTTCCACTGCTCGACACTCAGCTTATTGCTGCCGACGTACGGTGGGGGCGCGACCTGCGGCAGCGCGGGTATGGACGGCGCGAGATTCTCGAAGACCTACATCTGGCCTGAAGCTGGTTCTCTGCCGGATGTCCGCCGCCCCTGCCAGGTGGTTTCGGTCGGGTGTGGGACATCAAGGTGGGCCAGAATGCGAAAAACGAGATGGTCAACCAGCTCCAGAATGGATTGTGGGCGGTGGTAGAAACTCGGACAGGCCGGCAGGATCAAGGCCCCGGCCCGCTCGACGCGCAGCATGTTTTCCAGGTGGATGGCATTGAAGGGCGTTTCGCGCGGCACCAGCACCAGCCGCCGGCGTTCCTTGAGCATCACGTCCGCCGCGCGGTGAATCAGGTCGCGGGCAATGCCGGAGGCAATGTAGCCCAGGCTGCCCATGCTGCATGGCACGACAGCCATGCCGTCGCAGGGGTGCGAGCCGCTGGCAATCGTCGCGCCGACATCCCTGGCAGGCAAAAGGGTAATCTTGGTCGTCGGCCGGCCCAGCAGCAATTCCGCGTCGCTTTGCCGGGTGCCGGTGACAGGCAGTTCAAGTTCCTCCCGGATGACCGTCACGCCCAACGCACTGATGATCAGGCTGATGCGGGCCACGGCGGGACTGGCGTCGAGATAGTGCAGCAGACGCTGGGCGTAGATGGCACCGCTCGCACCGGTGATGGCAACGGTCAGATGTTTCACGCAGACAGCGACTCACAGGGCCGTAAGGTTGGCCGGTTTTCCAGGGCAAACGCAGCCCGGGCCGGACGGGTAACTCCAACGCCATCATTGCTGTGGAAATGATAAACTGCAAGGACAATCAACGGTAGCCCGTGCTCTCGTGGCGGGTGTGTGGTGACGACAATGACGACAGCCAAAACCTCGACCGTGGCGTGCCCCAAGTGCGGCCGTCTGAATGGACTCCACCGCGCCACCTGCCTGTTCTGTGGTCAGCCCCTGCTCATTCCGGGGCAGGAAAGCCAGGTGCTTCCCAGCCTGCGGGAGGCCGATGACATCGAGCCGGGCTACAATGTCATCTTTCTGCCTCCGGTGCTGTCAACTCCCGAAGTCGTTGAGGAAGTGGCCACGGTCGGACGCCTTACGCCGGAGCAGGCGGAGCGTCTGCTGGCTTCACCCTCACCGGTGCCGATTGCACGCGCAGCGACTTCTCACGATGCCGTGTTGCTGACCCAGCGCCTGGCACAGTCCGGGTTGCGTACGGTGGTTCTGTCTGACAGGCAGTTGTCACCCCTTCATCCACCACGGCGTGCGCGAGCGCTGGTGTCCGTCGGGGAATACCTCGAAGTGTGGGGCAGTGAAACGACGACACCTATCCGCCTGCCCTGGAAAGACATCTCGCTGCTGGTCTTCGGCCTGCTGCGTTTCCGTCAGGTGCTGGCGCGGGAATCCATGGCCACACGCCGCACCAAGGCCGAGCGCGAGGAACTTCTGACCAATGACGAAGAAGTGCCTGTCATTGACCTGTTTGGTCCAACCCTGGCCACCCACATACGGATTCGCGCCGATGGGTTTGACTACTCGTGTCTGGGCCCGCGCCGGGGGTTGCTGGCGGCGGAAAACCACGTGCGCCTTGGCGACTGGCTGCTGGCTTCAGTGTCTGCCCCGACCGTGGTCAACCGCGACTTTCGCACCGTAGCGCAGGCTATTGAACCCATCTGGGGGCTGACGAAAACCAAAAGCCGGCAGCCCTTCAAACGGGCTGGCATCGGGAAGGTGTCGGCGGAGATGACCGAGTACGTGGATAACGACCGCCAGTTCACCTGTTTTGCCCGAAGTCTCTTTTTTATTGCCCGCCCTGCCTGAGCGTCATTCCAAAGGCGACCGCGAGGGGCGGCAGGATATTATTTTTGTGAAAGGCTCAACGATTAGGCTCACACCATGACGACACCCACAGTTCAACCCAGAGTTCAGCCCGAATTGGCACCGCCGGCTGTGGCGGCTCAAGACGCTGTCAGAGATTACGACGCCGATTCCATTTCAAACCTTTCCGGGCGGGAAGGTGTTCGGCTTCGGCCGGCGATGTACATCGGCTCCAACGGCGAGCTTGGACTTCATCACCTGGTCTATGAAGTGGTGGACAACTCCGTGGATGAAGCCCTGGCTGGGTACTGTACCCACGTGGAGGTGTTCATCCATCCCGATGACTCCATCTCGGTCATTGACAACGGACGGGGCATCCCGGTGGACATCAAACGGGATGACCCCCTGCAGCGGTCGGCGGTCGAAATCGTCATGACGGAGTTGCATGCCGGCGCCAAGTTTGGGAAGGACAACACGTACAAGGTATCCGGGGGGTTGCACGGCGTTGGCGTTTCATGTGTCAACTTTCTGTCAGAATGGCTGCGGGTCGAGGTCTATCGCCATGGACACGTCTATGAGCAGGAATTCGAGCGAGGAATCCCCACCGGTCCCTTGCGCCAGACCGGTGTCACCACCCGGCGTGGCACGCGCGTCAGTTTCAAGCCTGACCCTGAGATTTTCACCACGACACGCTATGACTTCGATACCCTGGCGCAGCGGCTGCGCGAGAAAGCCTTTCTGACCAAGGGCCTGACCATCACCCTGATCGATGAGCGGGGCGCCGAAGAACGGCGGCATGTGTTCTATTATCCGGGCGGCATTGCCGAGTTTGTCACCCACCTCAACCGCAACAAGACGGTTCTGATGCCCAAACCGTTTTACTGCGAAGTGACGCAGGGGGACCTGACGATTGAAGCTGCGCTGCAATACAATGACGGCTACGATGAAAAGGTCTTCAGCTTTGCCAACAACATCAACACGGTGGATGGTGGCACACATCTGTCGGGCTTTCGGTCGGCGCTGACGGCGAGCATCAATGCCTACATGGCTGGCGAAGGTCTTGGCAAGCAGCTCAAGGAAAATCTCACGGGAGACGATGTACGGGAAGGACTGGTCGCCATCATCAGTGTGAAGCTTCCCCAGCCACAGTTCGAGGGGCAGACCAAGAACAAACTCAACAGTGATGTGCGAGGCATCGTGGATTCTGTGCTGCGCGAGCAGCTCAAGACCTATTTCAACGAGCATCCCTCCATTGCCCGGGCCATCGTCAAAAAGGCCGTTGATGCGGCGCAGGCTCGTGAAGCCGCCCGGCGCGCGCGTGACATGTCCCGTAAATCCGCGCTCAATCACCTGTCCCTGCCGGGCAAGCTGGCCGATTGCGCCGAGCGCGACCCGGCCCGGTCGGAACTCTTCATCGTCGAGGGAGACAGCGCTGGCGGCAGCGCCAAGCAGGGGCGTGACCGTCGGACGCAGGCCATCCTGCCGCTCAAGGGCAAGATTCTCAATGTCGAGAAAGCCCGCCAGGACAAAGTGCTGGAGCACAAGGAAATCGAAGCCCTTGTCCAGGCGCTGGGAACGGGTATCGGCAAGAGCGAGTTCTCAATTGAACGGCTGCGCTATCACAAAGTCATTCTGCTGTGCGATGCCGACGTGGACGGGGCCCACATCCGCACCCTGCTCCTGACCTTCTTCTACCGGCAGATGCCCGAACTCATCGAGCGCGGTCACGTCTTCATCGCCCAGCCGCCGCTCTACAAAGTCAAGAAAGGGAAATCGGAGCAGTACCTGCTCGATGACCAAGCGTTGAACCAGTACCTGCTCAAGCAGGCAACAGAACGGGTGGAGGTGACGGTCGAGCCAACCCAGCAGGTTCTCAAGGGCAGCAAGCTGGTGCGGTTTCTGGAAGGACTGCTGGAGTTTCAGGCTCTGGCAGCCAAACTGACGCGACGGCTTGGTGGGGATACCCGCCTGATGGAGTTGGTCCTGCACACCCTTACTGGTGAAGGTGGCTACCGCCCAGGGCGCAAGTGGCATGCCCTTTTTGAGACCGAAGCCTGGCTGCGCCACCTGGCCGAAAAGCTCACTGCCGCTGGATATGCGGCCCACCTTGACCGTGACGAGGAACACAACCTGTTCCGCCTTGTCACCCAGCTTCAGGATGTGAATTCACCGGAGCGAAGCGTGGCTGTGGACTGGGAGTTGGCTACCCACGCCGAGTTTCAGCGGTGTGCCACTATCTATGCCGAGTGGCGCGACGCCATGACGGGTCCCTACCGGGTCTCATTTGGAACGACAACCACGCCTGTGGCGGAACGCGCTGCGCTCAGCGAGCAGGTGTTTGCTTTCGTCCGGGGTGACATCTCCATCCAGCGTTACAAAGGCTTAGGCGAAATGAACCCGGAGCAGCTCTGGGAAACCACCCTCAATGCTGAAAAACGAACCTTGCTCCAAGTGCGGATCAATGATGCTGTCGAGACTGAAAACCTGTTCACCATCCTGATGGGAGATGATGCCAAACCACGCCGACAGTTCATCGCCGAACACGCCCTCGATGTGAAAAACATCGACGTTTGACCCAACCTCTGCCGGCCTGGTTGTGTTATGGCCGGGAGCGTCAGACACCCAGGCGGGCAGGGCGCAAGTCAGTTGGCTGCCTTGCCCCGCTTTTTGTTTTCCCGGAAGCCGCTGTTGGGAATGGCGCTGACGACGACCTTGCCAAACCGTGCCGACTGGCCAATCCGTGGCACCGTCCCGACGAAATAGGCCCGCTGCCCAGGCACGAGAAACTCACCGCCCGCCATGGTGCGTCCGCTTCCGATTGGCACGTTGTACTTGTCCAAGACCATAAACAACAGGGACGGATTGTAGCGCCGGACACCGTCATTGCCCGTGTGGACAACCTCGCCGCTGATCACGATGTCACCATTTTCAGCTACTTCAGCCGTACAACTTTCAATGCGGAGCGGATCGTTGATGGGATTTTCGACCTGAACATTGATGGGAAACGACATACTCGCCTCACCTGCAAAAGATGAGAAATGGCAGGGACGCCGGAGAAACTTGCTTCCAAGCTACATTGCGCTGCCGTGGCTTGGTAAGTCCGAAAAAATTAAGTCCGAAAAATTACGGTGCGCCAAGGAGCATCACGTTTGCCCACTGTGCCGGATGGTGGGCTGGGACCGTGCGCCAGGCTTGCTGGAGCGCCACGGCCGGACTGGCTCCCGCCTGCCGCGCCCGATGAAACGCGCACATCAGGTCACGCATGAAGTGGTCATCCGTACGGGCCAGCGTGGCGACGACGCTCGCCGCGCCCGCTGCCAGAAAGGCCTGTCCAAGGCCCGTTGCGCCCTCGCCCCGCAACGAAGCTCCAAGCGCCGACTCGCAAGCTGAAAGCACCACCAGGCGGAGCTGTGGGAAGGAACATTCGTACACTTCGGCAGCCGTAAGTTCCCCGTCATCTTCAGCAGTGGATGTGAGGTAAAGCACCGACCGCAGCGGTGCATCCGGTTCAGCCCGGCCGTGAACGGCCAAGTGGGCCAGGTGGGCCTGGTGCAGCGCCGCCATGAGGTTCGCTTTCGTGACCTGTCCGCCGGTCAGTGTCACTCCTGTCCCCAGAATGGATTGCAGGCAGCGGATTTCATCCCGCGCGCCGGGAAGCGGCGGCAGGTCCTGAGCTTCAGCAGTGGCGGACAGGTCTGGATCGGCTGCGACAAGAACCCCCGCAGTCTGTGGCGCCTGAGTGCACTTTTCAAGCACATGGACAAGAGATGTCACGCTCGGACACACTGAAAATGGGATGTGCCCGGCGAACCACTGTCCTTCAGCATCACAGAGAACCGCCCACGGCAGGCTGTAAAGTGGGCCGTCGGGAACGATGACCAGGCGCGTGGAAGCCATCCTGGAAAGGTTCAGGGGCGCGATGAGTGTGGCGTACAGATGTTGTCCGATGTGGCGGAGGTGGGCGATGTCACTCGTCGCATCGGCTAAAAGGCGGTTGAGGGTATGGATGTCGTGGGCCAGCCGCCCGCCGGTGATAGCCAGTGTCGTGTGATGCAGGCTGTGTCGTGTGAGTACGAAACTTTCGGTTTGATCCTCTCCGACCGCGTAGGCCAGAACGATGACCTGTTCCGGCAAACGTGCCTGTAAAGCCCTGATGAAAGCTGCTCCGGTGACTGGAAGGGGGGATGACCCGCCGGGTCCTCCGGTGTCCGGGCGGCGGCGGTCGAGCAGGGTTCGCGCCCGCGCCTGTTCGAGACAGGCGAAGGCTTCCACAACCTGGCCGCGTTTCAGCCGCAGGGCGGCCAGACGCTCGTACAACTCGGCATGCCGGTGGAAAAAGCGTTGGCGGTCAGGGGTTTGGGTCAGGCGAAGGCGCGTTGTTTCCAGCCAGCGGATACCGGCTTCCAGGGCGGCTTCAGCGGACTGGGGGTTGCCAAGGGCAAGGTGGGCGGCGCTCCGTACGGATTCCACAAGCGGCCAGTAGGCATCGTGCTGCCCGGTGCGCAGGTTTTCATCAGCCGCCGTACAGAGCTGAAGCGCAGCCACGGGTTCCCCTAGCGCCATGCGACACCAGGCCGCCGTCGGCAGGTAGTCGAGGGACAGCACGCGCCGCACACGCGGGTCGTTGACCTGCTCCAAAACCCTGGCGGCCCGGTCAAGGGCAGCCGCTGCCTCTGCCGGCCGGCTGGACTTGATGTTCAACACCGCCAGCAGGGTTTCAGCATCGAGCTGAAAGGCCGGGAAGGTTTGTCCGGCCGCCGCCGCGCGGGCTTCTTCGGCAAAGGCGAGTCCCAGTTCAAAAGCCCCGGCCGCCGCGCAGGTTCGGGCCGCGAAGGCGCAGGCTTGGGAATACCGCCGGGGGTTTGTGCCTCGCTGGCGGCCGGTCTGGAGCAGTTTGCGCAGCGCCAGCAGTGCGGCGGGCGCATTGCCCTGGTGTTCGTGGGCATCACTGAGAATGAGCAGGGTGCGTTGGGTTTCCTCCCAGTCGGAAAGCGTCTGAAAGGTCGCCAGCGCCGACTGGCAGTGGGCGACGGCCAGCGCCGGCCGAGCCTGGCGGAGGGCAAGCTGGGCGCGCACCCGCAGGGTTTGCCCTTCCAGGCGGGTATAGTGTCGGCTGTGCGCCGTGGACAGCAGGGCCGCGCTTAGCCGGTCAAGCAGGTCGGTTTCGGGGCGCTGTACGGCGCAATAGACAAGTCCCAGTTCGGCTTCGGCCGCGCTCGCCAGGTCGCCGACCGCGAGAAAGGTCTGGCGTGCGCGCTCGTAGAGCGGCTCGGCGGCGGTGGGTTGGCCCTCGATGGGATAGCGTTGGCGGGCCTGGCGCAGGTTCTGCCGGGCCGCCAGCCACGGGGCCGCCTGTTCTGTGTCCCGAAGCCTGGCGACAGCCTGGGCAAGGTCGGTTGCCCACAGATCACCGGCTTGTTGCCTGCTCTGCTGAGCCAGGCAGTGAAGCAGCTTGAGGTGTCGCGATGCACCGGAAGTCACAAAGGCTTCGGCCAGCACACCTGCCCCGTCGAGTAATGCACCCAGATGGTGGGTGAAAAAGCTCTGTGCTTCGGGCGTCTCCGGGTGGTCGGCAAGTTTGGCCAGCGTGTTCTGAAGATGTGAGAGGTCAGGTGGTTGGCGGGTGAGGTCATCCAGGTGCTGCCGGGCGACGGCGGCCCAGGCTTCGTCCTGTTCTTCGTCAAGGTAGTGTTGCCACTCGGCTTCCGCGCGGCGTGCCAGACCAAGCTGCTGAAACAGGAGCGCACGGTTGAAGTGGGCGGCTTGGGCGTGGTCGGGGTGTTCAAGCGCCTGGTTGAGCGCTTTGAGCGCCGCCTCGAAGTCTTCCGGTCGCCCGTGCCGGAGTCCCCATTCGGACTGCACAATGGCTGCGTCGTTGGACCAGTCCGCCGTAGCAGGGTGTGGGGCGGGGTGTGGGGATGTCAGACGACGACGGGCCAGGTGTATCTCCCCAGCGGCCAGGTCGCGCCAGAGCAGGGCATGGGTACAGGCGGCAGGTTCAAGCGTTGTTGTGGCGGCGACAGCAGCCGTCAGCCTTGTGGTTTGTGCCAGGTTGAGGCGGGCCGTCGTCCCGGTGGAAGGTGCCGGCGCCCCGGAAAGACGAAACCCATGGGGCGAAGTCACCGGCCATTGCCGAAGGCTCTGCCACACATCAGGTTGGCTGGTGAGAGATGGCTGCCGGCAGGCCGGCAGGCCAGCGACAACCAGCACCAGCAGCCAGGCTCCCGGCCAGGTGATACGCCACAGGCAGGGCACAAGCGCAACACTTGCACGTTGCCGGCTGGTCATGGCTATCCCGTCTCCGTGGCTTTCTATTCGGAGCATATTGCATCGGTACACCTGGCGTGCCAATACATGGCTGGTGAACCTGCTTTACCGAAACGTTCCAAATCATCACGAAGAGGACACCTTTTCGACCTATGACTTTCTCTGGCAATCAAAAGCACACGGCGCAACACCGGACGGCGCTGCTTTTGCTGATGTTGACTGTGCTTCTGACCTTTGGCTGCACCTCTCCACCCCCGGCGCAACCGCCCTCCCTTCCGCCTCCGCCGCCATCTGCGCCAGCATCACCTCCGGCGACGACTCCTGCCAAGCGTCTGGTGGCAACCCTGGAAACGACCAAGGGCCGGATTCGCTTTGAACTCCTGACGCAGGATGCGCCCAAAACCTGTGAAAACTTCCGCCTGCTGGCCGAGCGAAAGTACTTCAACGGGCTGACGTTTCACCGTGTCATCAAGGGCTTCATGATCCAGACCGGCGATCCCAAAGGTGACGGAACAGGTGGTGAATCGGCTTTTGGGGGCGAATTTGCCGATGAAATTGACCCCAAATCGCCGCTGTATCTGGCCGGGTACAAGGCCGGTATTGTGGCGATGGCCAATCGCGGTCCGAACACCAACGGCAGCCAGTTTTTCATCATGCACCGGGATTACCAGCTTCCGCCGCAGTACACGATTTTCGGGCGGGTGTTTGAAGGCCAGGACGTGGTGGATGCTATTGCCGAGACGCCGACCTACCAGGGCCCGGAAATGCTGAAGCGGGACCGGCCCCTGACGCCCATCCGCATCATTTCGGCGACGGTCAGCGAATTTTGACCTGCGCGCCATGACGAAGGGGAGCCTTCTGACCTATCCTGCTACGCAACTCATCTTTGGAAAGGATATTGCGGTATGTCCACCCGGCGCATTGCGACGCTCGTCACCAACTACGGCACGATTCAGTTTGAGCTGCTGGCTGAGGACGCCCCCCGGACGGTTGAAAACTTCACGCTGCTGGCGAATCGTGGCTATTACACCAACGTGACCTTTCACCGCGTTATTCGCGGTTTCATGATTCAGGGCGGCGACCCGACCGGCACCGGTGCGGGCGGAACGTCGGCTTTCGGGCGGGAGTTTGAAGATGAAATCAATCCTGCCTCGCCGTTGTACCGGACGGGCTATGTGCCGGGGATTGTCGCCATGGCCAACCGGGGGCCGAACACCAACGGCAGCCAGTTTTTTATCATGCACAAGAAAAGCGCCCTGCCGCCCAACTACACGATTTTTGGGCGGGTCATTGCCGGGCAGGAGGTGGTGGACGCCATTGCCGAGACGCCGACAAATGCCCAGGACCGACCCCTCAAGCCGGTGATCATCGAGTCGGCGCGGGTGGAGGAGGTTCCGGCCGGTTGAGCCGCGGCTGAGAAGGTCACTTGCTTTTCGGGGATGAACGCGCTAGTTTCACGTCCCGCATTGCACGGCTGCATCCTTAGCTCAGTTGGATAGAGCGTTGGCCTCCGGAGCCAAAGGTCGCTGGTTCGAATCCAGCAGGATGCACCACTTTGCTTTTCCCCTGCGCGCCGGTCCGCCGCCCTCCTGCCATGGAAACTCACACTGCTGCCGTCGAGATGCGCGGGGTCACAAAGCGTTTTGGGTCTCTGGTGGCCAATGACGCGGTGACGCTCACCATTGCCCCACAGACGGTTCACGCCCTCATCGGGGAAAATGGCGCTGGCAAGTCCACGGCCATGAACATCCTCTATGGCCTGTACACACCGGATGCCGGAGAAATCCGGCTGCGCGGTCAGCCGGTCCACTTCACTTCCCCACGCGCTGCGATTGCCGCCGGGCTGGGCATGGTTCACCAGCACTTCATGCTTGTGCCGACGCTGACCGTCCTTGAAAACATCATCCTTGGCGCAGAACCGCGGGTGGGGTGGATGGTGGACAAGGCCGGTGCCCGGCGCAAGGTGCTTGATTTGTGTGAGCGCTACAAGCTGCGCGCCAACCCGGATGCCCTCATCGGGGAGTTGTCGGTTGGTGAGCAACAGCGCGTCGAAATCCTCAAGACCCTCTACCGTGGCGCGGACATTCTGATTCTCGATGAGCCGACGGCCGTTCTGACGCCGCCGGAAGTCGAGGAACTTTTTGCAGTGCTGCGGACGCTCCGCCAGCAGGGCAAAACCATCATCCTCATTACCCACAAGCTGGCCGAGGTGCTGGCGATTTCCGACCGTGTGACCGTGATGCGTGACGGGCGCGTGGTGGGGGAAGTCGAAACCCACGAGACTTCGGCGGAAGCTCTGGCCCGATTGATGGTTGGGCGCGAGGTGCTCCTGCGGGTTGAAAAAACGCCGGCCCGACCCCAGAACGTGCTGCTTGAGGTCAGACAACTCACAGCCCTGAAGCCCAATGGGACGCCAGCTCTGCGAGGCGTGTCATTGCAAGTGCGCGCCGGAGAAATCGTCGGGATTGCCGGGGTGGAGGGGAATGGACAGTCAGAACTCATTGAATGTCTGGCCGGGCTGCTGAAGCCCACCGGTGGGGAGATACTGTTGCTGGGTCAGTCGCTGGTGGGGAAATCGCCCCGTGCCATCCGGGCGCTGGGTGTGGCGCACATCCCGGAAGACCGCCACAAACGCGCTCTGCTGCTGGATTTCGACCTGTCGGACAACGTCATCCTGGGAGACCATTACCATCCTCCGGCAGCCCGTTTGGGATTTCTTGACCGCCCGCGCATCAACGAGCGAACGGAGGCGCTTTTGCAGGCTTTTGATGTGCGTCCACCCAATCGCCGGGCGCTGTCCCGGTCACTGTCGGGAGGGAATCAGCAGAAGCTTGTCGTCGGACGGGAGTTTGAGCTGCCGCCAAAACTTCTGCTCGTGGCCCAGCCGACCCGTGGAGTGGACATCGGCGCTATTGAGTTCATTCACCGCAAGCTGCTGAAGCTGCGTGACGCTGGCGTAGGCATCCTGCTGGTATCGGCGGAACTGGAGGAAGTTTTGTCCCTTAGTGACCGCCTTCTGGTCATGTATGATGGGCGCATCGTCGGTAACGTTGAGCCAGACCGGGTTTCCCAGGCCGAGTTGGGGTTGATGATGACCGGCGCTGTCCATTCTGACACGGCTGTGGAGCATCGCTGACATGCCTTACTACTGCCCAAACTGTGGCACCTCCAATCCTGATTCGGCTGCGGCCTGCTACAACTGTGGAGCACCGAACCCAACTGTCAGGCCCACTGACCCGACACCGCCTGTAGCAACCAGTCCTTTTGAGGCTCCAACCCAGCCGCAATCTCCCTACCAGGCGCCGTCCTATCCTCCCTATCCTCCGCCGGTAACGCCCTCGCCCTATGGAATGCCACCACCGGCACCGTATCAGCAGCCTTACGTAACTCCCGATGTCACTCCGGCGTATGGGGCGCCACTCTACGGACAGGTTGGGTATCAGAACCCGGCATTTTCCGTCGAGGCACAGCACTGGCAAGGGCGGGCGCGGACGTCGCTTATCTTGGGAATTTTGGGATTGCTCTGTTGTGGCTTGCTGGGGCCGGTTGCCTTGGCGCTTGGGATGCAAGCGAAAAACAGCTTGCAGCGCCTAGGGGTCATGGAAGGTCAAACCATGGCCCTTGTCGGTATGATTCTCGGTGGGGTGGCCACTGCCCTCTGGCTGCTGTGGACGCTGGTGAGCCTCGTCTCCAGGTGATGCTTTCAGGGGCCATCTGGCGGTTTGAGTCCCATTTTGAGAGGAGAAGACAACATTGGCGATACTACCTGGTTCCTTTATTCTGACAACACCTTACGGGCAGCCTTCCCAGTCACCCTACCAGCAACCGTCCTATCCACCACCTATGCCCCCCATGCCAGGGGGGCAACTGCCGGGTGCAGAGAAGCGAATGCCAGCGGCCCTGCTGGCAATCTTTCTCGGTGGTTTCGGCGCACATAAATTTCTGCTCGGCTATCAGCAGGAAGGGCTTATCATGGCCGCCGGCACGGTGGGCGGCTTCATCCTTTCCATCGTCATTGGACTTGTGACCTGTGGCATTGGGTTTGTCCTGCTCATTATCCCCTTTGCAGTTTCGGTCATTGGGCTGATTGAAGGCGTGATGTATCTGACCAAAAGCGACGAAGAGTTTGTGCGGACGTATGTTCAGGGGCGGCGCCCCTGGTTTTGAGAAATCCCCCTGCCCACGCTTGTCCTCTGATGAGGCGAAGCTTGAGGCAGCTTCGACTGGCTTTGGGGAAATGTCTTGACCCTGCTGTATTGGTTTTCCCCTCACCTGAGAGAACGGCAATGCTCCGACAGATGCGCCTGGCAACCACAAATGGCTACGAACCGGCCCTTGATTTGAACCTCTTCTCCAGCCCCTACGGTGGGTCAACTCCTCCGTCGTATCAACCCGCGCCCTATCCGCCGCCGGTGGGTGGGCCCATCCCCGGCGCTGAAAAGAAAATCCCGGCGGCCATCTGCGGTATCCTGTTGGGTGGGTTTGGCGTTCACAAATTCATCCTGGGGTACACGGTGGAAGGTCTCATCATGCTGGGGATTACCGTGCTGACCTGTGGCCTTGGCAGCCTGATCTCCGGCATCATCGGACTGGTGGAAGGGATTATGTATCTCACCAAATCCGATCAGGAGTTCGTGGCGACCTATATTCAGGGACGCCGCGGCTGGTTTTGAGGGACTGTGCTGGAACCTGCTGATGCCCCGCCAGCCGTGAAGTTGCCGCTTGATGAAGTGGCGCGGTTGGAAGGGCGTACCTTGTTGGCGCTGGCGCTCGGCCTCACGTCGGCGCTGATCGGCTGGCTCTGTACCCTCCCGCTGGGCATCTTTGCGCTTTTTCTGGCGATTCAGTCTGAGGCTGCCATCCTTCGCCTTGAGGACCATGACCCGTTGCCGGAAGTCGTCCGGGAGCGACTGATCAGGCTTCAACGCCGTGCGCGTTGGAGTCTGGTGCTCGGTGTGATCGGAACGGTGTCGTTCCTCGTGAGCCTGATCCGGTTTCTCTGGCTTTACCTTTCGTCAACCTGAGCTCGGCTTTGGAGTGCATTCACTATTCACTACTCGCCACTCACCACTCGCTACTCGCCACTCGCCATCCCCGTGAAGCCCTACGGAAAACGGTAGCCACAGCCGGAGCAGAAACGGGCCCCCATCTGGTTGACGAGTCCGCACTGAGGACAGGACGGCATCCCGGACGTTGCTTCTGCGGTGTGAGGCACGACGGAAGCTTTCGCTCCGCACCGTGAACAGAAGATGGCATTAGCTGGCATGGGAGACTGGCAGGCGAGACAGCGTTGTTCTGGCGCAGCCGGCGGCGGCTGATAGGCCCGGTACGACGGTTCAGGCGGTGCCGTCGGCGCGTAGAACTCGAAGGGCTGCGCCAGACGGCTGTCAATGTGAGTCCACAAGTCCTCGACCAGCTTGAGTTGATTGAATGCACCAACGATGGGAAGGACAACAAGCGGCCCCAGCAAAACGTAGCCCACTACCCCCAAGGCGGCTTTTTCCAACCACTTGCTCGTACCAACCTCGACAAGCAGACGGTCACCCAAGACCTGAAGCCGTACCGTCAGGGCAGAGGACTGGCCCAGCAGGGTTGTCAGTGTTGAGTCCCGGACGGCCTGGATGACCGTGGCCCCACCGACCGGCACAACCTGTACGCGGTGGTCCCGCATCAGAAAAAAATGCCGAATGTCATTGGCCAGCGCCGTGAGATTGAACTCTGCGGGAAGGCGATAGGTGCGGTCTTGCATGCGAGCACTCCAGACTTGGATGACAATAAGGTTCGGACTACCTTATTGAACGATGTCAGCCTTGCTTGTAGAACGCCAGGCTGCTGGAATGCAACCACGATTGAGGTGAAAAACAGAGCCATGACGTATGCACTCAGACCCTGGTTGGCCATGGCGCTGTCCGGTGGCCTGCTCGGCTTCAGCGGTATGTCCACGACGGTTGGCGCGCCGGTTTCGGCACCCATCCCCAGCCCGGAATGCCCCGGCAGTCCAAGCTATGACTGTAGCGGGATTCCCCCCGTCATCTGCCGAACAATCTGTAACCAGTTCCAATCGGCTGTTGTGCGTGATCGCTGTGCCTATCGGCAACGGCTGGTGATTGAACGGTACGAGAAACCACGCCGGCCCGGTGATGCGCCGGGCCGCCAGCGCCAGAATCGTGAGACCGAAGTCATCGTCGAACCAGCGACCCGACCTGATGAAACCGGGCAGTATCCGGTACTGACGCGCATCGTGAGCGACACGGATGACAACGGACGCCCCAAGAGCCGGATTGACCCAAAGGCACTGACCATCCTCTCGGCCCAGGGCTTTTTCGACCTGATTTTTTTCCCACTGACGCCTGAGCGGGTTGCCTATTACGAGTTTGAGCCGACGACTTCCCCCCGTGAGGGGGAACTGGCCTTCCGGTTCCGTCCCCGGACGCGCTCACGGACGGTCCCGCTGGCTTCCGGAGTGATTTACCTGAACGAACAGGGCGAAATGCTGACGCTCACCATAGACGGTATGTACAACCTGGAGGTTCTCGACAAGAACCTCAAAAACATCCGGTCCATTTCGGCAACGGTGGATTACTCACAGTTCAATGACCGCTTCCGTATGCCGACGCTGGCGCGCGGTGAGGGACTGTCGGATGTGGCGCGCTTTGATGGCTACTTCAAGTTCAGCTTTGAGGAAGGTAACTATCGTCCGGTGCTGACGTTGCCTTCTTGGGCGATGACTAGACGCCCGCCACGCGATTGAGTTGAGAGAGCAGGAAGCCGGTTGGAAAAAGTTTAGGGCATCGCCACACTGTTAGTGACGATGCCCAGCGAATAGCCGTACAGTACGTTTGAGTCTGGATCAGCGTCCTGCCAGTTTGCCGACGAGGGTGAAGAGCGGCAGGTACATGGCAATGACGATGCCGCCGATGGTGACACCCAGGAAGCCAATCATGATCGGTTCAATGAGGGTCAGGAGGTTGGCAATGGCGGCATCCACTTCGAGTTCATAGAAATCGGCGATCTTGGAGAGCATGGCGTCGAGAGCGCCAGTTTGTTCCCCAACACCGATCATCTGACACACCATTGAAGGAAATACACCGCTGGCCTTGAGCGGTTCAACGATAGTTTGTCCTTGTTCGATTGAGTCGCGCACACGATTGATGGCGTTGCCAATCACGACATTTCCGGCGGTACGGGCGGTGATGTCGAGGGATTCGAGAATCGGGACGCCACTTGACAAAAGGGTAGCCAGCGTACGTGAAAAACGGGCAACGGCAATCTTCAACAGGATGTCGCCGATGAGGGGAATCTTGAGCATCAGGCGATCAATGAAGAGCCGCCCGGCGGGTGTCCCGTACCAAGAGCGAATCGACAGGGCAATACCTACTATGGCGATAAGCAGGAGCCACCAGTAGCTAGCCAAGAAGGCGCTGATCCCAATGACGATTTCGGTTGGGAGGGGAAGCCGTTCACCCGGCCCAAGCAGCCCCTCAAAGATGTTGCGGAAGGCCGGAATGACCACGACCATAATGACCGAGATGACTGCAACAGCCAGCACAATGACCGCTGCTGGGTAAATCAGGGCCGAGATAACATCCGAGCGGAGCTTGACAATTTTTTCGATGAAGGTGGCGAGCCGTTGCAGGATGGTATCGAGAATACCACCGGTTTCCCCCGCCGCCACCATGTTCGTGTAAAGGTTGTCAAAAACCTTCGGATGTTTGGACATGGCATCGGAAAGGGTTGAGCCACTTTCGACATCCGAACGCACCTGTGTAAGAACCTGTTTGAAGTATTTGTTTTTGTCCTGCTGGGAGGCAAGGATTTCAAGGCACTGGACGAGCGGCAAGCCGGCGTCAATCATCACGGAAAACTGACGTGTGAAGATGGCCAATTCCTTCGCGCTGACGCTCCCGCCGGCCAACTTGGGCAGGGCAATCGCTGTGTCCCGGCCTTTTTCTTGGACACTGAGTATGGTGACCTGTTCGCGGCGGAGCATGCTTTCGAGCTGCTCACGGTTGGCAGCCGTGCGCTCGCCACGCACCTGCTGATTGAGCTGATTGCGTCCTACGAAAACATACGTCGGCATGACCGAATCACTCCTTACACGGATGCATCTGCAACGGCTTTGGACAAAGCCCTATACCTCAAACAAACTGTGGCGCTATCGCCTTGCCCAGCGACTGTGACTTACGGGACAACGCCCGACAACACCACCCTACTGCCGGTGATTTCTCAAGTGTGATGTATTCGATGAAAAGCGTGTACATATTGTTGACGATATGAGCGCCGAGCGCAAGTCACGAAGTGAAAACTCCGTGACTTTGCAGGATTCATCCATCCGATCAGACCTGGCTACCGGCGAACAGGGGGAGGCATGCCGGGCCGCGCCGGACCGCCCGGTGGCATCGGCCGTCCACCGGGAGGCATGGCGCCGCCGCCGACCCCGCTGGTGGCACGGTTGATGAGGTCCTGTAACTCATCGGGATTGTGCGACCGTGCCATCGCCACTTCGAGTGTAATCTGACGACTGAGATACAAGTTGAGTAATGACTGATTGAAGGTTTGCATCCCGAATTTGTCCTGCCCGGTTTGCATCATTCCGTAAATCTGGTGGATTTTGTCTTCCCGGATGAGGTTGCGGATGGCCGAGTTTGGAACAAGGATTTCGAGCGCCATGCAGCGTCCCTGTCCGTTGGCTTTAGGAAGCAGCGACTGGCACAGCACGCCTTCAAGAACCAGGCTGAGTTGCGTCCGAATCTGCGATTGCTGGTGGGCTGGAAAGATGTCAATGATCCGGTTGATGGTCGAGTAGGCTGAGTTTGTGTGAAGCGTGCCGAAGGTCAGGTGCCCGGTTTCAGCGATGCGCAGCGCCGTTTCAACCGTTTCCAGGTCACGCATCTCCCCGATAAGCACCACGTCAGGGTCCTGCCGCAGGGCAGCGCGCAGGGAGTTGGCAAAACTGTGCGTGTCGGCGTGGACTTCACGCTGGTTGACGAGGCAGTTCTTGTTCGGGTGGAGAAACTCGATGGGGTCTTCAATGGTGATGATGTGTTCGTGCCGGTCCTCGTTGATCTTGTTGATCATGGCCGCGAGGGTTGTGGACTTGCCGGAACCGGTCGGCCCAGTGACGAGGATGAGACCCCGTGGTTTTTCACACAGCTTCTTGACCACCGGCGGCAGGCCCAACTCCTCAAAGGTACGGATTTCGTAGGGGATAGCCCGGAAGACCGCTGCCACAGCGCCGCGCTGGTTGAAGAGGTTGGCCCGGAAGCGGGACAGGCCCTTGATGCCAAAGGAGAAGTCGAGTTCGAGTGTCTCCTCGAAACGGTGCTTCTGGGCGTCGGTCAATACGGAATACGCCAACTGCTTGGTGTCTGCTGGTGTCAGTTCCGGGTAGTCCAGCGGACGCAGATGCCCGTGAACGCGGACCTGAGGTGGTGAGTTGGTGGTGATGTGCAGGTCTGAGCCGCCCAGCTCGATCATTTTCCGAAGCAGGTCGCTCAGCACGAGGTTTGACGACATGGCAGGTCCCTCCCTGGGTTGGCGCTTGTGGCAGGCGCATTGCCCGCGTGTCTAGGGTTCAGACGCAGTGTGTGCGTCGGTAGGAGTAACTCAGGTTGGTGTCCCCGGCCTGATACCATAGCCCCTGCGTCAGCATTGACATCCGCACTATGTCAGGGTTGGTGGCTGATGGACCAGAGTCGGGTGGTCACAGAACCGTCTCCCGCACCACTTCTTCGATGGTGGTGATCCCATCCATAATTTTTCGCAATCCGCTGCGCCGCAGTGTGAGCATCCCGTGCTCAATCGCCTTTTTGCGCAACTCCAAGGCCGAGGCGCCGATGAGGATGAGTTCACGTAACTCATCATTCATTTCCATCACCTCGTAAAGACCAACCCGGCCCTTGTAACCCGAACCCTTGCACTTCGGACACTCCCGCCCGTCCTTGGTTTTGCCAGTCCCTTCGTAGATGACGACTTTCGAGGCCTCTTCCGGAGTAAAGCCCAGCTCGATCAGCGTTTGAGCCGGCGGCTGGATTTTGGCCGGGGCCTTGCACTCGGTACAGATGCGCCGGATGAGTCGTTGTGCCTGAATAAGGTTGACCGAAGTGGCAACCAGAAACGGCTCAATCCCCATGTTCATCAGGCGGCTGACGGTCGAAGGGGCATCGTTCGTGTGCAGGGTGGAGAGCACCAGGTGCCCGGTGAGGGCCGCTTTGACGGCGATTTCCGCCGTTTCAAAGTCACGAATCTCACCGACGAGGATGATGTTGGGGTCCTGGCGCAGGAATGAGCGCAGCGTAGCCGCAAAATTCAACCCGATTTGTTCTTTCATCTGCACCTGGTTGATACCAGTCAGGTTGAATTCGACCGGGTCCTCTGCCGTCATGATGTTGGTGTCCGGCGTGTTGAGACTGGCCAGTGCCGAGTAGAGCGTGTTGGTTTTTCCCGATCCCGTCGGCCCCGTCACCAGCACCATGCCGTAGGGTTTGGCAATCTGGCGTTTGAATTTTTCGAGGCTTTCCGGCTCAAACCCCAGCTTGGTCATATCAAGCATCAGCTTCTCTTTGTCGAGCAGCCGAAGCACGATTTTTTCGCCCCAGATCGTGGGCAGCGTCGAGACGCGGAAATCCAGGTCGCGCACGCCGGTGTCGCGTTTGAGTTTGATTTTGATGCGTCCGTCCTGGGGCAGCCGGGTCTCGGCAATATCCAGTTTGGCCATAATCTTGATGCGTGAGGTCAGCCCGGCACGCATTTTCAGCGGTGGGCGCATAACTTCCCGCAACAGACCATCCACGCGGAAGCGGACACGAAACTCTTTCTCGTACGGCTCGATGTGGATGTCACTTGCCCCGTATTCCAGCGAGCTGACCAGGATCATATTGACCAGCTTGACGACCGGCGCTTCATCGGCTGAGGCCGCGCTGAGATCGAGAACATCTTCTTCGGTTTCGCTAACCTCCAGATCGGTTTCACCCAGCGCCTCGCTAATCTCTTGCATAGCCTCTTCGAGGTTAACAGGCGCTGTAGTAGTGGGCGAGTTGGTGCCGACGAGGTTGCTGAGGCTGAACTGGTCGTTGAGGCCGGCCGAGAACTCACTCATCTTCTCCGCCAGAACAAGTCCCTTTTCCGGGGCGTAGTAGCGCGCCAAGGCACGTTCAAGCGAAAGCTCTGAAACAACGACCTGATCGATGTTGAGACCCGTCATGAACTTGATGTCGTCAATGGCAAAGACATTGGCCGGATCCACCATCGCCAGCGTCATCGTCGAACCATTGCGCGCCAATGGCAGGACCATGTACTTGCGGGCAGTTTCTTCGGGCAGGAGCCGGACGGCATTCGGGTCAACGTCAAAAAGATCGAGGTTGACGGCCGGAACACCGTATTGCCGGCTCAGAACGGCTGTGATGGCCTCGTCCTGCACTATCCCCAGCGAAACAAGAATGGAGCCAAGCCGACCACCATGAGCCCGCTGGTAGTCAAGCGCTTCCTTCAACTGCTGGGGTGTGATTAGTCCCTCCTTGATGAGGACTTCACCAAGTTTTGCTGACATTTTCCGAATAC
>Ga0308411_10000366_pt1 | contig 29192 bp, 25 predicted proteins | sample HotsprottomLayer_2_FD_203530 | JGI IMG/M metagenome (GOLD analysis project Ga0308411, IMG submission 203530) | Hot spring phototrophic mat microbial communities from Octopus Spring, Yellowstone National Park, Wyoming, United States -... | ecosystem: Environmental > Aquatic > Thermal springs >... | reverse complement strand
TCCGAGTTGAGGAACCCAAGTGCGATGTGGATCTGCCGCCACGATTTTTCCTGTGGATTGACGGCGTAGGCGGTTATCTGATCTGTCTGAGCAATCGTCTGACCTTCGGCCAGGCTCTGCCTGATGCCCGCGTGGATATTCCCCTGGTGGCGGACGTTTCGCGACTCCATGCGACCCTGATTCGCGACTCGGAAGGCTATGTGCTGGAGGCGGTGCGGCCTATTCAGATCAATGGAGTCAGTGTCCAGCGCGCCTTGCTGCGATCGGGCGATCGCGTGACGCTGGGAGCTTCGTGTCAGTTTCAGTTTCGCTTGCCGGTGGCCGGCAACCTGTCGGCGCGGCTGGATCTGGTCAGCGGTCATCGCCTGCCGACCTCGGTCGATGGCGTCTTACTGTTGGCCGAGACCCTCGTCCTCGGCAGGGGGCAGGCGCATGTGGCGGTGCCTGAGTTGCCACACTCTCTCGTGTTGTTTCGTCACCAGGGTGGCCTAGGGATGCGTTATCCGGCCGGGTTTCGGCTCAACGGCCAGCCACAGACCGGACGAGTACTGCTGCCGTCCCAGGCAACCATCACTACAGACGAACTGGCTTTTGCCGTCGAGATGGCTTGAGCGGAGGAATGGGGGATGAAATTTACCTACACATCCGGACAAAGACCGCTGGACGGCTTCACCATCAAGCGGGGGATCGGACGCGGCGGCTTCGGTGAGGTGTACTTCGCCGTCAGCGATGGCGGTAAGGAAGTGGCCCTCAAACTGGTGCGTGGCGATCAGCAGGTCGAACTACGCGGCGTGGCCCACTGCCTGAATCTCAAACATCCTAATCTCGTCGCCCTGTACGATCTCCGCAAGGATACCCAGGGCGATCACTGGGTGGTCATGGAATACATCGCCGGCGAGCCGCTCAATGTAGTGTTGGCCCGGCATCCCAACGGCCTGCCGCGCGAACTGGTTCGTGAGTGGTTCCCCGCCTTGGCTCGGGCGGTGGCCTATCTGCACGATCACGGCATCGTTCACCGCGATCTCAAGCCGGCCAATGTCTTCATCGAGAACGGCACCGTCAAGATCGGTGACTACGGGCTATCCAAGTCGATCAGCACCAGCGGTCGGACGGCCAACACCGAGTCGGTGGGCACCGTTCACTACATGGCACCGGAGATCTCCACGGGCAACTACGGCAAGCAGATCGACACCTATGCGGCGGGCATCATTCTCTATGAGTTGATCACCGGACAAGTGCCCTTCGATGGCCAGAGTGCCGGCGAGATTCTCATGAAACATCTGACCACACCGCCCGACCTGAGCAAGTTGCCGGCCGAGTGGTCGCCCATCGTCCACAAGGCTCTGTGCAAGAATCCGGCCCATCGTTACGCCAGCATGGCCGAGATGGCTCGCGATGTGGAAAAGATCGGTCCGGAAAGCGAACCGGCGCGGCCTACGCCCCTGCCTCCGCCTCTGCCGTCGTTGTCTGCAAAAAGTGTCTCAAGGCAATGCGGAGAGCCGGTTCGCGATTCGCTGCCGACCATCTCGCCGCGGCAGCAGGTGGCAGAACTGTGCTGGTCGCTGTGCGTCAGTGTGGCCTTCGCGGCCTTGGCCACCGCTCTATATACCGCTCTGCATCCCCAGCAAATCCTAGATCACACTTCGCTGTCGTTGTTTTTCCTGACCGTCGCTGCGTCCTGGGCCATTCTCATTCCTACCAAGTTCTGGCAGGCAAAGACTAGCGACTCCATCACGCGGCGACTGGTGTTACTCGGGTTGGGAGGTTGCGTCGGGCTGCTCGCCTGCTGGCTCGATGGCTGGTCGCCCAGCGGGCATCCGTTGTATGAGGAGGCCTCGCTAGCCAGCATTCGCCTGTTTCCCCGGCTGATCGCTGTGGAGGCCAGCTACTTCGCCTACTATGGGCTGGCCTTCGCTGTCTTGCGGTGGTGGCGGATGACGGAACGTCGTCGCCTGCAACGCTTCAGTTTCGCGCCGATTCTGGGCGCGGGTTTCTGGGCCGTGGTGCTACTGCTGATCATTCGTCCGCCGCATCAGCCCTGGCACAGCCTGGCGGCACTGGTAGTGGTCATGGCAGCGGCCATTGTTCAACTGGTCAGCCCTTGGGAGCCACCGCCTCCTGCCCCGGCTCGTCGCCTTCGCTTGCGCTACACTTGAACCAAGCTGGCTTCCCAGGGAACCCTGACCATGTTTCGATACTTCCTTGCCCTGTTGTTGCTCGCTCCGATTGCTGCCCTGGCTCAGGGAACCAGCAAGCCTCCTGTGCTTGCTCGCGCCAGAATCGCTCCCCACACCGAAGTCGTCGAGGGTTACGGTCGGACTGCCGAACTAGCTCGCGAACGCGCCTTGGAGCGTGCCCAAGAACGCTTACGCGAGTTGCTAGGGGATCACTTGGGCTATACCGGCTGGGAACCCAGTTCTGAGCTATTCGAGCCGACCTATCTGGCTCAATACAATGTGCTAGAGTGGCTCGGGCCAGCCAAGGTGGTGCCCGCCATCGACCAGGAGCCGACCTTCCAGGCCCGCTATCAATTGACCCTGACTCCGGAGTATCTCGTTCAGATCCGCAAGGAACTGCGTCTAGAACAGGTGGCGCACCGCCATCATCTGCTCGCTCGAGTTCTCGCTGGTCTGGTTGCTGTGTTTTTAGTGACAGCCGGCTACCTTCGTCTGGAGGAAATGACACGCGGCTTCGCCACAGGGATGTTGCGACTGGCAGCGATCTTGCTCTTGGGAATCACGGCTGTCATACTGTGGTTGACTTGGTAAACTCCAGGGAGCCATTTGCGGTTTTGATGGTCAACGCGAGAGAGAACCTCCATGCCCCCGTCGGACAGCGATCGTCTGCTGATCGAGCAAATTCGCGCCGGCGATTCCCGCGCCTGGGAGACGTTGATTGCCCGCTATGAGGGACGGTTGCTGGCCTTCGTGCAACGCCGACTTCGCAACCGAACCATCGCCGAGGATGTTGTCCAGGACACCTTCGTCGGCTTTCTCAACAGTCTGCCCAATTTCGACGAACGCCGCGAGTTGCAGACCTATCTGTTTACCATCGCCTCGCACAAACTCACCGATCAACTCCGCCGATCCGGCCGCAATCGCTGCAAGGACTTGCCCGAGGGCAGCGATGCCATCCTCGAAGTGCAGCAGGATCCCGCACCGACCGCCTCAAGCCGCTTTCGCAGCGAGGAACGCCAGCAACTCGAACGGGCGGCTCTAACTCGATGCCTGGGCCAACTGATTCGGCAGTGGCAAGAACGCGGGGATTACCAGCGGTTGAAGGTTCTGGAACTGCTCTGGGTCAAGGGGATGCCCAACCGAGAGGTGGCGTTACTACTGAAAGTCAGCGAGCAGCAGGTGGCCAACTATCGCTTTGCCTCGGTCAAGAAACTCAGTGAGTTGATTCGCGATGCCGGGCTTTCTGCCGACGTGTTCCCCGAGTTGCAGGAGACTCCCCCGGAGTGAACCCGATCGCTGCTACCGACTCGAACTGCCGAATCGAAACCTTTCAGGCATCCGACGGCTATGAGTTGCGTTATCGCCTTTATCCCGCTCAGGGGCCGTCCCGAGGCACGGTCGTGTATGTGCATGGCATCCAGAGCCACGGCGGTTGGTATGTCGCCTCGTGTCGGCACTTGGCTGGTGTTGGCTGGCAGGTGGCGTTCCTCGACCGGCGAGGCAGCGGCCTGAACGAACGCGAGCGAGGCGATTGCCCGTCGTTTCGCCGATTGATCGCCGATCTGGACGAATTCATCCGTGCCCGCTGCCCCCAGCCTCCCCCCTTGATAGCGGTTTCTTGGGGCGGAAAACTGGCGGTCGCTCTGGAGCAAATGCACCCTGGACGAACGGCGGGACTGGCCTTACTGACTCCTGGGTTGTGCCCGCGCATTCGTCCGCCTCTGCGGCAACGCCTGCGGATTGCCCTCTCTCGGCTGATTCGTCCGACTCGACGCTTTGCCATTCCGCTGGACGATCCCGAACTGTTCACTGCGGTGCCCTACTGGCAACAGTTCATTCGCGACGATCCGCTGGCACTTCGTCAGGCCACCGCTCGGTTTCTCGTCGAGAGCGTGCGACTGGACTGGTTCCTACGCCGCTGCCGCGCCAAGCTAACCATCCCTGTGTTGCTGGCATTAGCCGGCCAAGATCGTATCATTGACAACCGCCGCACCCGCGACTTTTTGGAGCGACTGGCTCCAGAATCGTTGCTGGTCAAAGAGTACCCCCAGGCCCAGCATACTCTGGAGTTCGAGCCGGACACCGAAGACTTTTTCCGCGACCTGTCAAATTGGCTTGAGGTTTCTAGGAAGAATTAGCGGAGTTGCTTGACAGCATAGTTAGGAGAGTCTAGGCTGAATAGGGTACAGGAATTTGATTGCCCCTGGAGGGGCCTCAATGCATGTTGAGCCTGCGGAACAACTTATTCTGGTAGTCGATGATAACCCCTTCATCGCTTCGTTGCTTCAGCATGGCTTGACTGCTGAGGGCTATCGGGTCATTGTAGCGAGTGATGGATTAGAGGCATTACAAAAGGTCGCCTGTCATTTCCCGGATCTCATTCTTCTCGATCTCGATCTACCGTACCTCAACGGCGATGAAGTCTGTCGTCGGCTCAAGAGCGATCCAGAAACGCAGCTAATTCCCGTCGTCATCGTGACCGCTCTGGGAGCGTTTCAGAACAAACTGGCGGCCTGGGACTACGGAGCAGACGATTTTCTGACCAAGCCCTTCCATCTCATCGAGGTAACCGCCCGCTGTCGATCTCTGCTTCGGATTCGACGCTTGATTGCCGAACGTGAACGCGCCGAGAAAGTTCTCACCTCTCTGGTGCATGCGGTCGAAGCCAAGAATCCCTACACAGCAGGTCACTCCGAACGAGTCGCGCGGTTGGCGGTGCTGCTGGCCAGTGAACTGGGGCTGCCGATGGAGGATCGCTTGCTGCTGGAGAAAGCGGGGCGATTGCACGACATCGGCAAAATTAGCATCCCCGATGCCATTCTCAACAAACCCGACCAACTCAGTCCGGCTGAATACGACATTATCAAGCAGCATCCTCAGATGGGCGTTCGCATTGTCGAACCGCTCGACTCGATGCAGGCCATCCTGCCGCTGATTCGTTGGCACCACGAACGCATGGACGGCCAGGGCTATCCCGATGGGTTGCACGGAGAGGAAATCCCTCTGCTGGTGCGGATTTTGTCGGTCTGTGATGTCTACGACAGCCTGAATAGCGATCGGCCCTATCGTGGCAAGATTGCTTGTGCGGCGGAATGTCTGCAAATCATGAAGGACAACGCGGCTGGTGGTGGGCTTGATCCTGTCCTGGTCGATTGCTTCCAGAACGTACTCAGCAAGCTGGAACCAGCAGCTATCCCAATGGTACAAAGCGAGATGATGGCTCTGTCGCCTAGTTAGCGAGCAGCAGCCCCGCACCCCGAGTCGTTGGCTCGCCGGAGTGCAAAACGTCCAACGACAAGGGGGAGCGTGTGCCAGAAGCACTCACTCCACCTTGTCGGCGGATACCGTGGGGGTGTGGCGTGAGGTTGCCCATCAATGGGAATGAGCGGTTTTGCTCTCGGCATCGGTGATGGAACCGAGATCGCCCAGGATGGCAGCGGCCCGATTGGCATCCGCCACGGTGTCGAAAGACACATAGCCAACGAACTTGTCCCCTAAGACCGACATCATCAATCCTTGCAGGCTCAGCCCTTCGGCAGCCCACTGATTGGTCAGGCGATGTGCCAGACCGGCCGAGTTGTCGCCCTCGACACGCAGAACGATGGGGTTGTTCGTCTCATGCAAGCCGGCGGCCTTGGCAGCTTTGACTGCCGCTGAACCCGTGATGGGAGCCACCAGAAGCATACCCGTACCCGGCTTGTCAGCCTGACGGTAGGTGTAGATATACTCCAGATTGGTTCCTGATTGGGCCAGCAGTGCCAATTTCGCTGCCACGCCGCCCGCCTTATCGAGAACTTCGCCAGACCAAACGTGGACGCGATCCAGTTTGAAACTCATGATACACAGTCTCCGGGAACATCTATCTAACAGAACGATTATAGTCACTCGTCAAGAGATTGCAGCAGACATCTTCGCAGATTGCCGTTGCCGAGTCGCTCGCTTCGCGTCAAAATGAGGGAACCCGTTTCCGAATTCAGGAGCCTGCAGCACCATGATCCGACGACTGATGGCAGCACTGGTTCTCTCGGTGTTCATCTGCGGTTTTTCTCAGGGCAACTATGTCGTAATCATCTACAAGATCAACCCGCGTGGGGAAGGGGTTGTGCCGGGTGGACAGCCTGGCCTGGGGGGCCCTGGTATAGGGCCGGGAGGGCTAGGCGGTGGCATGTTTTCCCCTGACGGCGGTGACACTGGCGGCCCCGGTGGCATGATGCCTCCTGGCGGTATGATGCCTCCCGGTGGTATGATGCCTCCCGGTGGTATGGGCTATGGTATGTTCGGTGAGATGGATGAGGAAGAAGACAAGAGCGTCGTGGTCACCGTGGTGGAAACCAGCCCCCTGACCACAGGCAACCTCCAGAAATTTAATCTCGGAGCCGGATTGCCGGTTCGACTACGCGGTATTTCGCCTCACAATATCGAACTCCGCAAAAAGACTCCTCAATACGAAACCATCGTCTTGCAGTCAGGCGGCCGTTTGCTGCCGGCTGTCAGCAAGCAGTTCGAGACACGTTTTGCCGAGAAACTCAAGAGCAATGTCGTGGCCGACCCTCTTGAGGCCGCTCGCTGGGCTTTGGCACATGGGCTAACCGCCGAGTTCGCTAAAGCGATGGAGCGCGCTGTCGAACTCGACAAGGCCAATCCCACTGTGGCAGCCTACACCAAGGTCAAGGAGGCCATCCAGCGCGGAACTCCTCTGCTGGAGACGATCGCTCTCAAGGAGCGTCTGTTGAGCGGCTATCAACTCGTGCAGGACGGCAAACAGCACTTCGCTTTGCTGCACAACATGCCGGGAGACAAGCCGGAAGCCCCACAATACTGTCTGGATCGTCTGGAGCAAACTTTCCAGAGCTTCTACTACTGGTGGGCACTTCAAGGCATTGCCTTGCCTGTGCCAACCGTTCGTCAGGTGGCTGTACTGACCGACAAGCCGGAGGATCTGAAGCGATTGCACCAACAATTGCGTTCCTCGCCGATGCGGGCCGATGCCTTCTCAGCGGGTCGCGAAGGGGTTTCGGTGTTCTCTAGCAAGCGGCAAGATCCGCCTTATCAATATTTTGCCAAGTCGTGTGAGCCGATCTGGCACCAGGGCTTTGAACGCAATGAGTTGCTGACCGGCAAATCGAAGACGGCTGGTGTCCCCCGCGAGATAGCCAAGCTCATTCAGCTACCCCAGGTCGGTCAGCAGGTCAATGACGCTCGATTCCTGGCCGCCCTGTTGCGTGCCCTGGAACGCGAGTGGGAAATCACCAGCATCACCAACGAGGCCAGTCGGCAGCAGCTATATGCCGCTGGTCTGCTGCCACGCAACGTCCAGGCTCCCGAATGGCTGCTTTCGGGCATCGGCAGTTTCTTCGAGGTGCCTCTGCAATCTCCTTGGGGTGGCCCAGGCAGTGCCAATGCCTATTACCTGCCGCGTTTCAAGGAGTATCGCAAGACGGGCAAGTACAAATCGCCGACGCACGGCGGCAATCTGCTCAAGCAGATCGTGACCGATGAATTGTTCCGCAGCAAACCGGGCAAGGACGAAACCCCAGAGTCCCATCTGCGACACGCCCGCGCGGCGGCTTGGTCGGTGGTTCACTTCCTGGCCAACACTCAGCCCGAAGGACTGCTTCGCTACTGCAAAGAACTGTCGCGCATGCCTCGCGATGTGGCTCTGACCGAGGAGCAGCTTCTGGGCTGTTTCGCTCGTGCCTTCGATTGTGCCACGCCGACCGGCATCGACCAGAACAAGTTCGATCTGCTGACCACTCGCTGGATTCAGTACATCGACCGACAACCACTGGCCGCTGAGGAAGTTCACAAGGAAATCCGCAAGGTCTATGCCCAAATGGTTCGGCCCGCTCCTAACACTCCGGGACAGGGGGGGCCAGGCGGTAGCACTCCCGGTCTGCCCGGTGGTGGTAGTCCCCGCCCCGGTGGCTTACCTGGCCCTGGTGGCCTACCCGGCTTCCCCGGCGGCCCAGGCTCAGGAAGAAACTGATTCCCGGCACCCTCTTGCCGTTCCGCAGCGGGTGTTGGCCGCAACCAAGCCAACGCTCGCTGTTGATTTTGTCCCCTTCTTTGCCTTGGTGTCCTCCAACCGCTGACGCGGGCTGGCTCGCTGGTGTCGCGAACCGCTCCGTGCCGTTTGCCTGTTGGTCTCATAGTCTATCTCGGTGTCGCTCTCCTCGAAACACCAGCAGCACCCTGCCATGAAAGCTCGTCAGGCCGTCATTCTCGAACCGTACAAGGTGGCCATCCGTGAGGTCGATCTGCCCGACCCGGCACCGAACCAGATCCTCGTAGCCGCCGACTACTCCGCGATCAGTGCCGGCACGGAACTGGCCGTCTACACCGGCACGCATCAGTGGCTCAAGGATCCCAACCTGCCGGACTGGAAGTTCCCCTTCCGATCCGGCTACAGTGCCGCCGGCACCGTGGTGGCGGTCGGTCGGGAGGTGACCGGCTGGAAGGAAGGCGATCGAGTGAGCTTTCCCGGCAATCACGCCTCGCTAGAGTTGCTGACGCTGGGCCACGAACGCGGCCGACTGTGGCGATTGCCCGATGGCATGGACATGGAGCGAGCCGCACTGGCGTGCATTGCTCGCTATGGCCTCGGAGCCGCTATCCGTGTCGGCCTGACGCTGGGACGTTCCGCTGCGGTGCTGGGACTGGGCATCATCGGTCAGTTTGCTCTGCGTTCGCTGCTGGCGGCTGGAGCCTATCCGGTGGTCGGTATCGACGCAGTGGCCATGCGTCGCGAGGCAGCCCTGGCAGCCGGTGCCCACTACGTCATCGATCCCGGTGCGGGCGAGATCAAAACGCAACTGGCGAACCTGCTCGGCACGCGGGGAGCCGAGGTGGTCGTCGATGCTACCGGCGTGCCCGCTGCGATTCCGATGGCCATGAGCCTGGCCTGTGATGCCGGTCAGGTAGTGGTGGTCGGTAGTCCGCGCGGTAAGGCGGCCGAGGTCAACTTCTACGACGACCTGCACCGCCGTTACATCGAGGTCACTGGAGCGCACGGCAACATGTTGTTCGAGCCAGCTCACATCCGCTTGCCGGGTGCCTGGAGCATCGACAAGGCGCAACACTGGCTGCTCTCGGCACTGCACACGGGTCGGCTCAGTCTGGCGGGGCTGATTCGCCATCGCATCCCTCCCGAAGGACTGGGCGAGGCGTATCAGGGATTGCTAGAGAAAAAGGACGAGTATCTGGGCGTGACCATACGGTGGAAGTGAGTCGCGATGCCCGAAACGGTCTGGCACTGGTTGGTTCTGGTCGGCTCGGCCATCGCGGCAGGATGCATCAACACCATCGCGGGCGGCGGCACGCTGCTGACCTTTCCCGCCCTGCTGTCGTTCGGCGGCTTGAGCGCGGTTAGTGCCAATGCCACCAGCACCATCGCTTTGGTTCCCGGATCGATGGCGGGAGCCTGGGGCTATCGTCGCGAGCAAGCCGAGGTGCGACACTGGTTGTTGCTGTTGCTCTGGCCCAGCGCGTTGGGCGGACTGGTCGGCTCCTTGCTGGTGACGCGTTTGCCACCCGCCTACTTTGCCGCGTTGGTGCCCTGGCTGCTTCTGACCGCGTCGCTGCTGTTCCTCGGCCAACCCCTGCTGGCCCGCCGATTTCCTGCTGCCAAGCAAGAAGCGGTGCCGCCCAGCAAGCGTGTGCTGGCTCTGCTGATCGGCTTTCAGTTTCTCGTGGCGGTCTACGGCGGCTACTTCGGGGCCGGCATCGGCGTGCTGATGATCTCGTCGCTGGCACTGATGGGCATCAGCGACATCCACAACATCAACGCCGTCAAGACCGTGCTGGCTGCGGTGATCAACAGTGTCTCGGTGCTGGTGTTCCTATTCGATGCCCCCATCGCCTGGCCGGTGGTGTTGCCGATGGCTCTCGGCGCGATCGTCGGCGGGTATTACGGAGCTTCGGTGGCTCGGTTCCTACCTCGTTGGGTGGTTCGCTGGTTCGTGATCGCCGTGGGGTTGGCACTGTCAGCCTACTACTTCGCTCGGCAGGCAGCGTAGAAGGCTGGACGCATTCCCCTCTCGCCTGACTGTCCTACAATGAAGCTGGATTCCTTCAGGCAGGAGAAGCCATTGATGGCTGGTCGATTGTTGATGCTCAAGTCAAAATTGCACCGGGCAACTGTCACGCATGCCGATGTCGATTACGAGGGTAGTCTGACGCTGGATCGGACTTTGCTGGATGCAGCGGGAATACTGCCCTGGGAAGAAGTGCGGATCTGGAACGTGACGCGAGGCACTCGGTTGCAAACCTACGCGATGGAAGCACCGGCCGACTCGGGCATTGTGTGCGTCAACGGGGCGGCAGCCCATCTGGCCCGACCGGGCGATGTGGTCATCATTGCCACTTTCGTCGTTCTCGACGAGGCCGAAGCTCGCGTACATCGCCCCAAGCTGATCCTGCTCGACGGATTCAATCGCATCCGCGAAATGCGCGATGAGGTGCCTGGACCTGGGCGGTGAACTGCTCGGTAGATTCGTGCAAATCCACACGGGTTGTTGACTTCAAGTGTTGTTGTCGCCCTGATCGATCATTTCCAGACCGACTCGCTCTGCCCTCAAACCGATAGAACAAGCAGATGAGTAGTCGGAACCTCTTCCAGCACATGGGTTTCAAGGAACGGGCCTCCTTTCCCTGGGCTGGTTGAGTTCCGTTACTTCTTCCTGGCCGCAGGATGCCCTGCGGAAGGCAGGTCGTCTTGAGCCATTCTTCTATGAGGATCTGTCCATGCGAAGGATCGCACTTCTGGTATCGCTGCTGGGTAGTGCTGCCCTGGTTCACGCTGACCAACACGCAGCCATTCCTCCCGCAGCCACTCCCGTAGTTCTTGATGCCCCCGCAGCCCCTGTGTTGCCGGACAAACCTGTCGTGCAAGCCCCTCCCGTGTGCAACGCACGCAGCCTCTTCGAGAGCGACAGGATGTTTCCCAACTTCATCGGCCCGATCTCTAACCCGGTGCTGACCAAAGATCCGCGATCGTTGACCGAAGCACGACTGGTGTTCATCCAGAACTGGTTCCCCAACGCTCATCCTCTGATGCAAGGCGGGGATATGCAGGTCTATGCCGCTCCCCAGGTGCGCATTGCCCTCACCGATCGCTTGACCATCATGGCCGACAAGGCGGGCATCGCGGCCATCAACGCCAATGGGATTCCGCATCGCTCGGGAATGCTCAACATCGCTGCTGGTGCCAAGTACGCCTTTATCCGCGACGTGGAAAATCAGTTCCTGGTAACCGGCGGTTTCCTGTTTGAGCCGCCCACCGGCGAAGCCAAGGTGTTCCAGAATCACGGCTCTGGCGTAGCCACCGTCTTTGGTACGGTCGGTAAGGAATTCGCTGAGTGCTATCACGTCCTGCTCAACGGTGGCTATCAGTTCGGCCTCAACAGTCGAGACAACAGCAGCTTCCTCTACGCCCAACTCCACCTCGACCGCCAATTGTTCGGCTGGCTCTATCCGCTCGTCGAGGTCAACTGGTTTGGCTACACAGCCGGCGGAGATCGTGGCCTGCCGGCCATCGGCGAAGGCGACGGACTGATCAACCTCGGTGCGCCTGACATGGCCGGCAACCACCTCGTTACCATCGCTGCGGGTCTCAAGGCTCAGTTTGGCAAACACCTCAACGTCGGTGTGGTTTACGAGACTCCCATGTCGAGCCGACGCGACCTGATCGACAGCCGAATCCTCGCCGAAGTGATCTTCCGGTATTGATTCGCTGCTCTCCGGCCGCTGACGCGGGCCGGCTCGCTAAGCGAGCCACCTCGCGTCAGGGGGTGGAGGTGCGAGCCGGCCTCGAAAGCGTCTCCTTCGGCAAACGATGCATGTCCATTTGCCTATCAACCACGACGAGTTCATCGGAGGGCCAGCCTTTGAGTCGGCTCTGATCGTGCCAGAAGCGGCGGTACAACACCCGTACGCGAACGCGAGATAGCCCCGGCTCGAACGCGAACGCCTGCACGTCGGGAACGCCCGGTTGCAGCCGCGTGTCCTGACTCTCGGGGACGGCCCTCCAGAAAGGCACCGGCGACTGGCCGTGTTCGTCCCTGAGCAGGCGACCATACAGCCGACCGCCTCGTCCCGCCAGATCGCCGGCTGCGGACGGCAGGCGCGATCCCGTGCGTAGCGTGACAGGCCGACCCGCACCATCTTGCCCCTCGACGACCAGCAGCAAATGCTTGTCGATGAACCCAGTGGGCACCGCATGCCCTACGTCGCGCGTCACCAGACGAACCTCGACGCGAGTGCCCACGCCGTGGATTTGCACATCCAGACAACGACGCAGCATGTCGGCATGACTGCCGTCGAAGAAGTGATGATTGCCAAGCGTCCACGGATCGCGTTCCACGCCGCCGCGTCCGGGGGCGAAATTGCTCATCTGGCCGGTCGGCTTCATGTGGCACGACTGACACGACTGGCCGGCCCGACGCGCTGGACTCCGCAGCCATTCCGAGTAGGTAGTGTAGACCGGCACTCCAAAGACCACGCCCTCGTGGCAAGGGGCACAGAATCGACTGTCGCGATAGAACGGGCTGTAGGTCTCCTCGCCGCGATCGACGTCGTCGAGCGGGCCGAAAAACAGTTGCCCCTCGGCCGGTCGCAACAACTTCAGGAGGAAGCGGCCATGCGTCAGGCCGATCTCTCCCTCGTCCAGGCCGGTGACCTTGTGGCAGTAGTCGCAATGCACGCCACGCGCTGCAACTCCCTGAACCTGCCGCAAATCGAACAGGGCCGGATCGTCATCGCGCAGGGTGGGGGCATGGCAGGCGGCGCACACACCAGTGCCGTTGGGATGCTCGTCCATCAGGCTCCAGCCCTTGCCGGGTCGGCCGTGCCAGTCGCTGCCGTCGTAAAGATTGCGGAATCGGCGGTTGGTCGCCGATCGAGCATGACCGCTCGCGGCCCATTCCTGGCCGATTTGTGCATGACAGTTGCCGCATCGTCCCTCCTCGGCGGGAGCCGGTTCGGGATCGACCCAGTCGTAGTCGGCGTGATCCTCGGTAGGAAGCCGGCGCAACCGCAGTTGCAGCGGAGATCGCCAGGCCGGCACTCCGGCAATGAAGTAGCCGGCTTTCCAGGCGGTGATGCGGCGGGCTGTGCGGTCGGTCTCGAGAGCGAATCGGCCGTTGTCGTCGCTGAAGGTGTTGTGTGACCGGGTCTGCACCCGAACAGAGGCCTGAGCAACTGGCCCGCGTTCGTCGCACACCATGCCCGAACGCACTCCCACACGCGGCAGACTAAGCAGAATCAAGCCGGGCAACAACAGCAGCAGCCATCCAGCGAATCGCATGGTCAGAAGGGAATATCTTCGTGCCGGCCGGTGCGAGTGACATGATGGCCAAAGCCGACGTGACGAGCGGGTCGGCCGGTCAACTCATTGCGGTTGATGGCGAACTGCTTGAGGGCCCAGTTCCAGTCCCATTCGTGGACATCCATGAAGTGCATGACCAGCAGATTCTTCAACTCCTCGATCTCGGCGAAACTGTAGCCATCGGTGCTGGCCACTGCCCTGTCCAGATCGATGCCGGCCTGGATGTCGGGATGCCAGCGTTGCAACAATTGCCGACGTAGAGTCGCATCGGGGGCTTTGAAGTGCAGTACCAGATCGAGTCGGCCCGGTCGCTTGAACGCCTTGTCGATCAGTTCGAGCGAGCAGTTGGTGGTAAAGACGAATACCACGCCCTGATTGATCTGGATGCCGTCCAGGGCACTTAGGAAAACGGCTTGATCCTCGGTCTCGGCAATCTTGTCGCGATCGCGCAGAGCCAGATCCATGTCATCGAAGAAGACGATGCCACGCTTCTCGACAGAGAACAGTTCCTCGATGTTGTCGTGGGCACGAGCCTGGCGGTAGTTGTCCGGGGTGACCAGGCGATACTCCCAACGGCGCTGACGGCAGGCTTCCCAGATCCAGCGGCAGGCCATGGTCTTGCCGTTGCCCGGTGCGCCGGTGAGCAACACGCCGCGCTTGGCCCGACCGCCATAGGCCTTGATGCGTTCCAGATGGCCGCCCTCCAGATAGCCGATAGTGTTCTGCCAGAGCAGATCGAGTTGCTCCTGCGGCAGAACGGGCGGCTGCACGGGCGGTTCATCGTCACGGCGACAGCGAAGCGCGATGCGATAGAGTCGGCGATAATCCTTCAGATCGCAGACAGCGAAATCCAGTCCCCAGCAGTTGCTGCGGTCGTTGTGGATGAAGCGAACGCGAACGAACTTGATGCCCTCGATCTCGTAGACACGCATACCCATCTGCACACCGGGATTGGTACGTCGGCTATCGGGATCCCAGTCGCGGATCAACACGCCGTCGATGGGCACCAGTTCGCGACGAATCGAGGCCCGGACAAGTGGCGAATAGAACTCGTCCATGTCGAGGGCGATGGGCTGGGTGAAGCCGGCCGCACGGGCAGCCTGTTCGAGTAGGTAACGATGATCGGCAGCATAGGACTTCAGTTCACTCATCATGTTCTCTCGGACTCGGGGCAGAGTTCGGAAGGGCTTGCGGGATGGCACTGTCCGGCAGTCAGCGTCAGACGCAACTCGAAGGGAGTATCTGGGTCATGGTCGAACAGGATGAGATCCGCTGGGGCACCCGGTTCAAGGACGACCGCAGGCAATTCGAGCAGTTTTCGAGGTTGAGCCGCTGCCATGTCGAGAGTATCGGCTAAGCCACACAACTTCCATTCTACCAGTTTTCGCACGCAGGCGTCAGTGAAGACACCGGCACCGGCCAAAAAGCTCGTGCCGGGCACGACCACTTTTCCGTCTGGGCACACCTCCAGTTCCTGGCCCCACATCGTGTAGCGTCCCGGCGGCAGGCCGGCCAGACTGCTGGCATCGCAGGTCAGAATCAGCCGCTCTGGAGTCTTCACCCGCATCAGGCAGCGGAGCAGAGCGCGCGGCAGATGATGGCCATCGGCGATGAAGCTCGCCAGTAGCTCGTCAGCGGCCAGTTGTTCCAGGAAATAGTTGTCGTGACGCGGCAGCAGAGGGTGAGAGCCGTTGCCCAGATGGGTGGACAGTCGCGCGCCGGCCTGGATGGCCTCGCGGATCTGCGCCGAACTAGCAGCAGTGTGACCGATGGCCACTACGATTCCCTGACGGGTCAGAGCCTCGATGAACGGCAACGCGCCAGGACGTTCCGGCGCGAGGGTGACTAGCCCGATCCGCCCGCCTGCTGCGTCCTGCAAGCGATGGAATTCGTCCAGATCGGGCGGACGCACGTGAGCCAGCGGGTGCGCGCCGCGCGGGCCGTCCTCTGGGCTGATGTAAGGGCCTTCGAGGTGAAAGCGGGGCATGGCTCGGGCCAATCGGCGATCGGTGTCACACGCTCGAGCCAGCGTGGCGAAACCGTGAGCGAGGGCGTCAAACGGGCCGGTTATCAGGGTCGGACACAGTCCGGTGATGCCGTGCCGCTGACATTCGGCGACAATGAGGTGGATGTCGTCGCTGGTTAACTGAGGACTGACGAAGGCACGTCCCAGCGCGCCGTTGATTTGCAGGTCGAACAGCCCTGGAGCGATCCAGCTGGCGCAATGATCGGCGGGGGTATCCGCTTCCGCAGGGACGAGCGAGGCGAGGCGATCGTCTAGCACAGTCGCGAGCAGCAACTGACCAGTGCGATAGTGACGAGCGCGGAGACGCATGACAGGGAATCCCCTGGGTTCACTGATCATCGGGTTCGCTGGGACGAGGCCGCGAGCCGCGAAAGAGAGAGGCCAGTCCCTGGCCGGCGAAGATGGCCAGCACGCCGCTGAAAACACCGAGCAAGAACAGCACCAGATCGCGTCGGGTGAATTCACCTGGAGGCCACAGCGGCGGTTCGCCCGAATGGTCGGGCAAGGTGACCAGTTCGACCTCGACGAGTGGCGGCGTGGGCGGCGGTACGGCGGCAGGCTCTGTCCGCAGCGGTGGGGGGGGAGGCACCCTCGGCTTTTTCTCGGAGCGGTCTTTGCGCGACTCAGACGACCGCTTCTTGCTTTTGTCGTGCTTATCCGCCTTCGCATCCCGTGACTTACTGCGCGGTTTGTCGGCGGTGCCAGGGGCGGGCAGCACGAGGGCTGGGGGAGCTGCGACTTCTGACGCGGCAGGTGCCTTGCTTTCCTCGATCTGCAACCAGTTGAGATAGGGTTGCATCTGCGGATCAATGTCGGGACTAGAGGCTGGCCGGCTATCGGCGGCCAGATACACCTCTAGGGCGGAGGCCGCTCGGCCGGGCGTGGCATAGCGTTTGTCCGGCTCCTTGGCCATCATCCAGTTGACGATCTGTTGCAGGCCATCGACCACTTTGGGATTGATCTCGGCGAGTGGACGTGGAGCTTCGGAGGCGTGACGGATCATCTGACTGATGATGTTGGTATCGGGAAACGGCGGATGGCCGGCCAGCAGGTGGTACAGCACACAACCCAGGCTGTAGATGTCGGCTCGGATGTCGCTGGAGCGTGGATCGCGCGCCTGTTCGGGAGCCATGTAGTCGGGGGTGCCGAGCAGCACGCCCTCAGCGGTCAGTCCGCCATCCGGCTCTTCGCTCTCATCGAGCAGAACTCGGCCCAGGCCGATGTCGAGAATCTTGACCGTGCAATGGTGCGTGCTATCGGCGGTGGGAGCAGGCACCAACATGAGATTGGCGGGTTTGAGATCGCGGTGAACCAGTCCCTGTTCGTGAATATGCTGCAAGCCCAGCAGAGCCTGATACACCAGCCGAACCGCCTCTTCAGGAGGGAACTGCTTGCGGCGTTCGAGGACATCCTGAAGGGTTTCACCTTCGAGCAATTCCATGACGAGATAGTGCAAGCCGTCGTCGCAGCCGGTCTGGAAGGTGCGGACAATGTTGGGATGACGCAAGCGAATGGCTAGTCGCGCCTCGCGTTGGAAGCGAGCGAGCAGAGTGGCATCACGGGCGCGAGAGGGCGGCAGCACCTTGATGGCGACAAGCTGACCGAGGCGATGCTGTGCCTTGTAAACGCCGGCCATCCGTCCTTTGCCCAGCCGTTCGAGGATCTTGTATTCGCCGAGTACGAGTCCTTCGGCATGACCGCGTGCCAGCAAGCCGGCCTGATACTCGGTGAGGTAGCCACGCGCCACCATCCAGCCGGCAAAGCGAGCGACGTTATTGGCCTGATCCTTGTTTTCCTCGTTCCACCGCGCGAACATAGCCCGAGCGTCCTCCAGGGACAGGAGTTTGCTCCGCAACAGCAGGCCATAGACGTTCTGGACGGTGAGATCCATACCCAAAGATCCTCGACAGGCTAAGAGAGCCGGCACGAAATTCTTTTTAGGATGACACGCCGAGTGTGGACACAGCATGATGCCGAGAGACGAAGAGGACTGACGAACAGAAACTCATATTTTGACTCCGGCCGCTAACGCGGGCCGGCTCGCTGGCGAGCCACCTGGCGTCAGCGGGTGGAGTCAGCGAGCCACCTGGCGTCAGCGGGTGGAGTCTAGCCCCTTTCTGGAGTCTCTCTGATGCTTCATCGACCCGATTCTTTCTCTCTGGCACTGCTTCTGGCCGGAACACTCGCCATCCTCCCCGCCGCTTCGCTGGCCGACGACAGCAAGCCCGCTTCGCCGCTCGACCTGTTTGCACGGGACAATCTGGTGGCCTGGTGCATCGTGCCCTTCGACGCGAAGAATCGTGGCCCGGCGGAACGGGCCGCGATGCTGCGCCGACTCGGTCTGCGGCGCGTTGCTTACGACTGGCGCGCCAACCATGTTCCGACCTTTGAAGAAGAGATCCAACAGTACAACAAGCACGGCATCGAGTACTTCGCCTTCTGGGGAACCCACGAACGCGCGTTTGAGTTGTTCAGCAAATACAAACTCCGGCCCCAAATCTGGCAGACGCTCGGCTCTCCGACCGCCGACACGCAACAGCAACGTATCGCCGCCGCGGCTCGACAGATGCTGCCGCTGGTCGAGCAAACCCGCAAGCTGGACTGCAAACTCGGACTGTACAACCACGGCGGCTGGGGCGGGGAACCGGACAACCTCGTTGCCGTCTGTCAGTATCTCCGTCAGCACCACAAGGCCGATCACGTCGGCATCGTCTACAACCTGCACCACGGCCACGGCCACATCAAGGACTTCCGCGAATCGCTCCAGCGCATGAAGCCCTATCTGCTGTGCCTGAATCTCAACGGCATGAACACCGACGGCGACCGCAAGGGCCAGAAGATCCTTCCCCTCGGCGCGGGCGAACACGATCTGGCTCTGCTGAAAATCATCGTCGAGAGCGGCTATCGCGGCCCCATCGGAATCATCGGCCACACCAACGACGATGTCGAACAGCGACTACGCGACAACCTCGACGGCTTGGACTGGCTCTTAGCCCAACTGCAAGGCAAACCGGCCGGCCCCAAACCCATGTATCGCACACATCGTTGAGTTGTCCTCCACGCGCTGACGCGGGGCGGCTCGCTGGCGAGCCACCTTGCGTCAGCGGGTGGAGTAGCGAGCCACCTGGCGTCAGCGGGTGGAGTAGCGAGCAAAACTCCGCCTGCTCACGCGGGGCGGCTCGCCTCAAGCCGGATAGAACCCCTTGTTGCTCGCCGCCAGTTCCTGCAGCAGTTGTGTGGGCTGGTAGCGCGGCCCGAGTGATTCGTACCGCCGGAGTCGTTCCATCACAGCAGAACCGCCCATCTCGTCGGCCCAGCGGAGAATACCGCCGCGGAACGGCGGAAAGCCGATGCCTAGGATCAGCCCCATGTCCACATCGCCCGGATCGCGGACGACGCCCTCGGCCAGAATGCGTGTCGCCTCGGTCAACATCGGCAAGAACAACCGATCGGTGATCTCGTCCAGCCCCATGTCGGACTTGCCGGTCGATCGCCGACATTTCGCCAAAATCGGCTCCAAAGCCGGATCATCGCTGCCGCGTGTGCCCTTGGCGTAGCTATAGAAGCCCGCTCCGCTCTTTTGTCCCAGTCGCCCAGCCGCAACCAGTTCGTCGAGAATGCGCGTCTGGACGGCTCGATCCGCAAAGGCCTGATTGATGACTCGCCCCGCGTACAGCGAGGTGTCTAGCCCGACCAGATCCTGCAAAGTGATCGGCCCCATCGGCATGCCGAACGCCACAGCGGCCTTGTCGAGTTGTCGCGGCGGCACGCCTTCTTCCAGTAGCAGCAACGCCTCGTTCATATAGGGGAACAGGATGCGATTGACCAGGAAACCCGGACAGTCGCGCACCACGATCGGTGTCTTACCGATCCGCCGAGCCAGCCCTACTAGCGTGGCTATCGTCTCGTCGCTGGTTTGCTCACCTCGGATCACCTCGACGAGTTGCATCCGATCGACGGGATTGAAAAAGTGCAGACCAGCGAACCGATCCGGCGCGGCTAGCGACCGCGCCATCCGCGTGATCGAGATCGTCGAGGTGTTGGAAGCCAGGATGGCACCGGCCGGCAACAGGCCTTGCACCTGTTCGTATAGGCGGATCTTGGCCTCTTCGTTCTCGACGATGGCCTCGATGACCACATCGCGGTCGGCCAGTGCCTGATGCGTCAGGCTCGTGCTGAGGCGAGCCAGAGCATCGGCGGCTTCGCTGGCGGTCATGCGGCCGATCTCGACCCGTCCCAGCAAGCTCTTGCTGACACTCGCCACGCCTTTTTCCAGAGCGGCTGGATTGCTGTCGAGCAGCACGGCCGGCACCCCGCGACGAACGTGCGCCGTGGCGATGCCCGACCCCATGATGCCCGCACCGATCACGCCCACCTGCTGGACGGTACGCGGTTTGATCTGAGCATCGGTCACGCCCGTATCCTTGGCCAGCCGCTGCGTCTGGAAGAACACCGCGATCAGATTGCGCGACACCGGACTGCCCACCAGCGGAAGGAATAGCTCCGTCTCGATGGCCAGCCCGTCCGTCAGCGGCAGGTTGCAGCCTTTTTCGATCGCTTGCAGGGCAGCAAGCGGAGCGGGGTAGTGTCCGGCGGTTTTTGCCAGCACCTGCGCGCGGGCGACTGCGAAGGTGAAGCTGGCCTGCTCCTCACTCAGCCCGACGGGTTGCTGCTTCCTTTTGCGATTGGCTTTCCAGCTACCATCCTTGCAGGCCCACTGCACGAGCCATTCCGCCTCGCGATCGAGTTGATCGACGGCAACGGCATCCCAGATCAAGCCCATAGCGACGGCTCGCTGCGGCTTGACCGGCTCGCCGCTGCAGATCATCTCAGCGGCCAGAGACGGGCCGACCAGACGTGTCAACCGTTGAGTTCCTCCCCAGCCAGGGATGAGGCCGATCTTGGTTTCGGGTAGCCCGAGTTCCGTTTTCGGCCCGGTGGAGGCCAGCCGATAATCGAAGCCGAGAGCCAGTTCGAGTCCGCCGCCCATGCAGGCTCCGTCGATGGCGGCCACGGTGGGAAACGGCAGCGACTCAAAACCGGCAATGATGGCCAGGCCGCGTTCGATCATCTTGCGAGTCACCGCTGGCTCCGGCTTGGCTCCGCCCAGTTCGCGTAGGTCGGCTCCAGCGATGAACATTCCCGGCTTGCCACTGCGAAAAATCAGGCCGGTGATGTCCGTGCGCTGCTGCAACTCGCTCAAGAGTGCTTCCAGTTCGCCGAGGACGGCCTGGCCGAGCGTGTTGGCTCGACTGCCCGGCTGATCGAAAGTGATGCGAGCCAACCCGTTGGTGACTTCCAGGCGTAAGGCAGGGGCAGAGGTGGTCATGGCATCGAATCCTTGTGCGAACCAACTCGCGTCAGCGGTTGGCGTTTTACTCGATCTGGGCTGCTGATGGGCAGTGTAGTGGACTGGTCAGCAACTTTCCAACCTGCTCTGCGCCGTTCAGTCGCTCGATGCCGTGACTCGCAACAGCGTTGTCGGTACGGAGGGGTGCCATTCTACCTCGGAGGTCGCTGCCGGGATCAGCACCGTTTCGCCGCGTTGGAAGGGCCGCTGGTAGCCGGCTGAGGTCGTCAGGCGGACGGCCCCGTCCAGGACGAACCAGATAGACAGTTGATCGAAGCACATGCGAGCCGAGCCAGCGAGAGTCACTCGGTCGAGTTGGAAATATGGGCAGCGTACCAGTTGTTCGACTCGCAGGCCAGGGGAAGACGATTCGAGGACAACGGGCGTGACCGGCCGAGCCGGGCCGGCCTGCCAGTCGATAGAGGCTAGTGCCTGGGGGATGTGCAGCGGTCGCGGCTTGCCGTCCGTGCCTACGCGTTTCCAGTCGTAGAGCCGGAATGTGGCATCCGACGACTGTTGTACCTCGAAAAGTACCACGCCACCGCCCACGGCGTGAACCACTCCGGCCGGCAAGAACACGCAGTCGCCTGGGCGAGGCGTGAAGCCGTGCAGGGCTTCTTCGAGCGTGCCTTCGGCGAGCCGACGCTCCACTTCGTCGCGAGTCACGCCTGGATGGAACCCCGCCTCGATCCTGGCCCCTGGAGCGGCCTGGAGAACGACCCAGGCCTCGGTCTTGCCGTACATCTCACCGGCCAACTGTCGGGCCTGTTCGTCCGTGGGATGAACCTGAATGGACAGCAATTCCTGACAATCGAGCAACTTGACAAGCAGAGGAAAGGGCTGATCGACCGCTCGCGCCTGGCCAAACAGTTCACGGGAGTAATCGCGGCACAACTCCGAGAGAAGTCGTCCTTGTAATGGCCCCTCGGCCACCCGACTGACATGCAGCGGGTGCGAACTGATTTCCCACGACTCGCCGTATCGCCCCGAATCCGGGAGCGGTTTGCCGAACAGTTCAGCGAGGTTTTGCCCTCCCCAGACAGTCGGCCGCAGGAACGGCGCGAACACCAACGGCTGCATGTTCTATCCCTCTGGAAGTGGCGAAGGGAGGCAATTCCCCTGATGGACAGGATGCGAGTCGATGGGTGGGTTGGCAAGACGCAGCGAGCCACCTCGCGTCAGCGGTGGGAGTCAGCGAGCTTACTCGCGTCAGCGGTGGGAGAGGCCAGGCAAACTGTGCTGCCGGTGTGGACGAGAAACCGGCTTGCTCGAAGGCTCCTGCTACAATCGCCACAACTTGCTTGCCGTTGCAACCGATGAAAGCAGAGAGATCGTCTCTTGCCGGCCTGCTTGTTGCCCAGTGTTGCCGAGGAGTCTGGCCATGCCCGCTCATCCGCCTTCTCATCGTCGTTCGGAACACGCCAGCTTGGCAGAACAGGCGCAACGAATCGGCCAGATCGCTCAGTTGCTGCGCGAACTGGCCGGCTCTGAACAACGCAATGATTGCGAGGCCGAAAAGCAACTACGCGAATGCGCCCCCACCGCTGGAGAACTGGTCGCTCTGAGTCGCGATCGCAATCCGTTCATTCGCGCTGGAGCCGTCTGGTGGGTTCGCAATCTGCAAGGCGAGTTGCCCGCGTCAGTGGTGGATGCTCTGCACAGTGCGGCTAGTGATGTCAACCCGCACGTCGTGCAGGCGGCTCTGGGGTCGGCGGGAGTGTTGCGACTGTCGGCTCTCCGCGAGGATGCCATCCATTGTCTGTCGGACTCCAACCCCGCCGTGGTTCACTCGGCGATCTTTGCCCTGGGTCGCATCGGGCCGACAGAAATGGGACGGCTCATCGTTCCGTTTCTCCGTGCCCGCGAGCAGCACTTGGAAAAAGCGGCCCTGAACGCCCTGATAGCTCTGCACTACCGGCCTGCGATTGCCGAGTTGCTGCATCGGCTGGAGTCGTTCTGCGGAGCCACCCGGAAACTTCGTGGGCAGTTCGAGTTGCCGCGCCTCTATTTGCAAGCTCTGGCCAGCCTGCAAGCCACCGAAGCCGTCCCGCTCTTGTTGCGAATTGCCAGCGAGGAAGTGGGCTTGCGCGGGCTGGCCGTACAGACCTTGATCGACCTGCGCGCCGAAGTGGCCGGCCCTGCCCTGTTGCCCTTGCTAGAGCGGTTGCGGCACTGCGGTCACGAAGAAAAACTGTGCTGTCGGCTGATCCGACTCATGCTCACGGTCGATTATCGCTTTGCCATCCCCACCGTGCGAGGTTTTTTGGAACATCGCTTGCCGAGAGTGCGCATCACTGCGCTGCGTGCGTTGGCGCGATGGCAGGATCGAGCAGCCATTCCAGCCATTCGCAGATTGATTCGCGACGATCCCAGTGCCTTCGTGCGGCCGGAAGCGGTGACGGCTCTGGCCGAGTTGGCTCCCCATGAGGCACTCACCGAGTTGCCAACACTCACTGAGGATGCCAATCCTCTGGTGCGAGCAGCCGTGGCCGATGCGGCTCTGCGGTTGGCAGCCGACCACCCAGAGGCCAACGCCATTCTGGATCGACTGGCCTGCGACAAGGCCAGCGGCGTGGTTCGCCAACTGGAGCAGGCGCAACCTAGGCCACGTTGTTCCGAAGAATGCCTGCCTGCGGGATTGCACCAGCAGGCACCGGCGGCCCGTGCCTTTTTACGCTACTGGCAGACCAATCACAATGTCCCGCCCGAGGTACGGCAAGCTCTCAGTGTGGTTCTCGATGCGTTGCGAGCAGCCTGAGCGGCCCCTAACGGCAAGATTCACTTGCTTTGCAACAGGGCAGTGAATCGTTGGTAGTGTTCGGCCCAGCGTTCCGGCTTGTGCGGTTCGTAGTGCTTGACCTCGAACGATCGTCGAACCACCTCGCGCACTTGGTGCAGATCCGCCAGCAGGCCCAGACCGATGGCCTGCACCAGCACATTGCCGATCGCCGTGGCCTCCACTGGCCCGGCAAGTACCTCTCGCCCACAGCAGTCGGCGGTCAACTGGCACAGCAGTTCGTTCTGACTGCCTCCGCCCACCACATGAATGGTGCGCAAGGTCTGCCCCGTGAGCGACTCCAGCTTTTCCAGAACCCAGCGATAGCGTAGAGCCAGGCTCTCCAGTGCGCAGCGCACTGTGGCTCCGACCCCCTCGGGAGCGGGCTGCCCGGATTGCCGACACGCCTCGGCGATGGCCTGCGGCATCGAGGTCGGCAGCACGAAACGGTTGTCGTCTGGATCGACGATACTGCCAAACGGCGGTGCCTCACTCGCCAATCGCATCAGTTCTTCGTAGGTGTAGTTCTGCCCCATGCGCTCGTAAGTACGTCGGCACTCCTGCACCAGCCACAGGCCCATGACGTTTTTGAGCAGTCGAACTGTTCCGCCGTAGCCGATCTCGTTGGTGAAGTTGGCCTCCAAGGCAGATTCCCCCAGCAGCGGACTGGCACGTTCCACGCCCATGAGCGACCAGGTGCCGGAACTGATGTAGGCCCATCCTTCGCCCCGTGCAGGCACGGCCGCCACGGCCGAGGCGGTGTCGTGCGTCGCGGTGGCAATGACCGGCACCGGTGTAATGCCGGTGTCCGTGGCCACACTGGCGCGAAGCGGGCCAAGAACCGTGCCGGGCTTGACGATCGAGCCAAGCATGCCGCGCGGCAGACCAAACGCCTCGGCCAGGGACAATGCCCAGGTGCAACTGGCTGGGTCGAGCAACTGGCTGGTGCTGGCATCGGTCAACTCGTTGACCTTTAGCCCGGTCAGCCAGTAGTGGAACAGATCGGGGATCATCAGCAAGTGCCGAGCTTGATCGAGCAGCGGCGAGCCATCGCGTTGCAGAGCGAGCAACTGGAACAGCGAGTTGAACCGCATGAACTGGATGCCCGTTTGCCGAAAGATCTCCGAGCGGCTGACGCGAGCAAAAGCCAGATCCATGATTCCTTCGGTGTGCGGATCCCGATAGTGCCGGGGATTGCCCAGCAAGGTGCCGTCGCGACCGAGCAGAGCAAAGTCTACGCCCCAGGTGTCGATGCCCACACTATCAAGGTGTCCGGCCTTGCTGACTGCCAGACGCAGACCGTTGAGCAGTTCGCCGTACAGACGCAGCACGTCCCAGTGCAGGGTTTCCAGAGTGCGAACGGCGCCATTGGGAAAGCGGTGGACGATGTCCAGCGTCAACTGCGTGCCATTGAACAGACCGAGAATGCCCCGGCCGCTCTCGGCACCGAGGTCGAAGGCTAAGATTTTTCGCGAGGAGGACATGATGATCTTCGTTCCGTTCCAACGGTGCAACTGGAAATCGGCCACCCACAAGGCGGATCGTTCGCAGCGTTCTGGTTCGTCCGAATCGCTGGTCGCTGCGGCGCAAGACGCACTCGCGCCCAGTTCGCCAGCGTCGTGCTGCTCTTACACTAGGAATCTGGAGTTGCTTTTGCCACCTCCTCGGCAAGGATCAGGCTTTGGTGCGACAAACCTCCGCCCGCTGAAGCGAGGCGGCTTGCTGGGCGAGCGTAGAAAATATCTGACGGTTGTGCTAGCGAGTGCTATGTTAAAAGAAGAAGTGGAAGCGGCAGGAGGAATACCTCAGATTATTGATACTCTCCATACGACCAGTTCTCTCGTCCCTCGTGGGATCAAGAAAAGGGCCGACGCATGGAAACTAAATGGCCGGTTCGTCCGTCCGAGCGAGAAAAGTGGTTTCCCAAGACTGGGGGGCATGAAGCCTTCAACCCAGGCAATCGATCCGAATCGACCCCAGCCGACTCACGGGAGGCAAGAATGCGGGCACTGGTGATCGACGATTCGCGAGCCGTGCGCATGATCATTCGCAAGATTCTGCAAGAACTGGGAATGGAAGTCGTGGAAGCCGGCAACGGTCGCGAGGGCGTGGCTCGACTTCGCGAAAATCCCAATGTGGATGTCATGCTGGTCGATTGGAACATGCCGGAGATGAATGGCCTGGAGTTCATCCAATCCATTCGCAGCTTGCGAGCCTTTGACCGCAGCAAGATCGTCATGGTGACCACCGAAACGGAAGTCAGCCAGATGCTCAAAGCTCTCGAGGCAGGGGCCGACGAATACGTCATGAAACCCTTCACTCGCGACGTGCTGATCGCCAAGTTGCGCATGCTCGATCTACTTGAGACCGAGGAATGATCAGGATTCGCGACCTAGTCGTTGCTGATTCCGCTGCCATCGGTCATGCGTCGTATATCCGCGGAGCCAAGACGACCTTTCGCCTGGGAGGATTGTTATCAACGGGCCGAGCCACTGCGATTCGGCTTCTATTCAACTCGTGCGACGTTAACAGCCGGCCATCGGCCAAGAGAGACATCATGGCATTCGAGATCCCCCGTGAAGCTCTTCCGTTGACAACCACCTCCTCGGAATTGGTCGAGGCGTTCACCCAGGCAACGCGAATCGCCTTGGAAGAATTGACGCGGAGTTGGCCCATGCCCTTGCCGGCCTTTTGCCTGGTCGGAGCCTGGCGAGGAGGCGATCTGTTCGCGTCCCTGAAATTGGACAAACAGCCTCCCGGAGAGTTATTGCTGGTCATACCGACCGCTGTTCTAGAGGAGTTGGCTCGGCGGTATCTCGGCGAGGAGGAGCCGGCCACGCCGGAACTGCTCGACGACGTGGCCGGCGAGTTCGCCAACGTGATTGCCGGCCAGGCCAAGACCATGCTGCAAGGCACGCCCTACCACTACACCATCTCCACTCCCAAAGTGTATCGAAGCTATCCGCAAATCGCCGCTGGACGAACCTATGTGGTACTACCCTTCGAGGTCGATGCCGGCATCTTCGTAGTGCAGGTGGCCCTGAGCGATGGCCCGCAGTAGGCCAGCTTGACGGCTAGCTCGAAGCGCTTTCTCCATGATCGCGACTGGGAACAACGATTGTTACCCCGTTGACAATCCTTGTCCAGGCTGCTACCGTCCAAGAAGCGACAGCTATCATGGACTCAGCGACTCATGCAACGCGACGCGAGTAGCTTGGAAGCTGATATTCTCGAACAGTGCCAGCAGGCGATCAACTATCGCTTCCGCCAGCCGAATCTGTTGCGAGCGGCTCTGACGCATGCTTCTGGAGCCAACACCCGACTGGGATCCAACGAGCGGCTGGAATTTCTCGGCGATGCCGTCCTGGGACTGGTCACTTGCGAACAACTCTATCAGCGATTCCCTGACTATCAGGAAGGTGACCTGACCAAGATCAAGTCGGTCGTGGTCAGTCGCCGCACCTGCGCCCGATTCAGCAAGGATCTCGACCTGGGCCGCTTTTTGTTCCTCGGTCGCGGACTAGGCGGGCAAGATGGCGCGACGGTGCCGGCCAACATGCTCGCCGATGTCTACGAATCGCTGGTCGCCGCCATCTATCTCGATGGGGGCCTCGACGCGGCCCGCGAGTTCATCCTGCGGCAACTCGGGCCAGAAATCGAGGAAGTGGCCGACGGTTCGGCAGTTGGCAACTTCAAATCGCAGCTGCAGCAGTTCGTCCAACGCGAATACAATGCCACCCCCCAGTACCTGTTGCTCGACGAAAAAGGGCCGGATCACTGCAAGTGTTTCAAGATCGCGGCAGTCATTGGTCGGCACACCTACCCCGGAGCCTGGGGGCGAACCAAAAAAGAAGCCGAACAACGCGCTGCTATGAACGCCCTGGCACAACTTCAGGGCGAACCCATCCCCTTCGATCACGACTGAGGATTGGCCCGCATGGCGTTTTCAGGCTACCGTATCTATTGCTATCGACCCGGCTGCTCGGAACTGGCTCGTTTCAAGATCGCCGCTCGCTGGAGCGATGGCCTGACCCAGGAACTCAAGACCTATGCTCTGTCGTGTCTGAACTGTCTGCCCGGCCAATATGCTGACAGCAAGGCCAAACAGGCCCGATGCCGACTCGCTCCAGGCGAGACGCTTGATGTGCCTGGCATCTATGAACTAGCTCGGGGCCGTCGCGATCGCGAACTCGTTCGTCGTTTCGATCTCGAAGAAGAATTGTCGTCCTCTTCCTAACCAAAGAGAGGGGTCAGCGGATGCGTACTCTCGTTGTCCTGACGTTCGCAGGGCTGTGTCTCGGCGCGCTAGCTGGGTCCGCCGAAGAAAACAAGGTAGCTCGCCAACTGCTCGACCGTGCCATCGACGCTTTAGGCGGGCTGGAGTTGTTGCAAAAGGAAAAAGCGATCACCGGCACCAGCGAAGGCACGGTACATATCAACAACAAAGCTAACAAGGTTCGCAATGAGTGGAGCGTTCAGGGACTCGATCAGCTCAAATGGAGCAGCGAGGTGACCATCGATGACAAGTCTCTGTCGGTGGTGCTGGTAATGAACGCCAAGAAGGCCTGGATTCGCGTTGCGGGAGCCAGTGAGGCCGCGGAGCCGGGGGCGGAGCAAGTGGCCTTGTTCCGACCAGCCATCGCCGGACTGCGTCTAGCCGAATCGCCCCACCTGCTCCGCGATCGGGCCTATCAGTTGTCGCCACTGGGAGAACTCAAGGTCGGCGACCGCCCAGCCGTTGGCATCAAGGTTTGCCGCAAGGGAATGCCGGATCTCGACCTCTACTTCGACAAGGTCACTCACCTTCCCGTACAGGCACAGATGCGTCTCCAGGAACAACCGGGGCGTGAAGTCACCTGGACGGCTCAGATGGGCGACTACGTCAAACAAGATGGTCGGCAACGCTTCACTCGCCTGACCATCCAGCGTGACGATCAAGTGGTCATCGAGATGAAGCGTAGCAACATCAAGAGTAGTACCGGCCTGGATGCCTCGACCTTCGAGAAACCGTAAGCGAGACACACCGCCGTAGACGCAACCAACGCTCCATTGTGCAAGCCGCAACGGGGCGTTGGAGTTGGATGCAGGCTTCGGCTTGTCAGCGGTCGCCGGCGTACTGCACCGTCATCGTGCTGCTGAAGGTGCAACTGGAGTTGTCGCCCTGATGGTTCTTGATTTCCTTGTAGATGTGCAGTTTCGCTGAGTGCAGTCGCCCGGCTTTGAGGTCGTAGCTGACCTCGCCTTGCGGTAAGAACTGCCACAACGGCACGGCATCGGCCCCGGTGGGAGAGTTCTTCAACTCCGACACCAAGGTCACGGTCATCTGATCCGCCGTCAGTTCCTTGCAGGTGTACCGCTGCACGGCGTTGTACTTCTCGCCGGTGCCCAGCGGCGGAGCCAGGGTGATCTGATACGATCGCTCCCAACTGTCGCCCGGCTTGACCGCAGCGGTCGGCAGCACGCACAGAAACGGCAATTCATTCTCGTAACTGCTCGCGTCTGACTTCGAGGCCTTGACCTGAACCACTCGCCCCAGCGCA